>PPYF01157837.1_pt1 | contig 37081 bp, 34 predicted proteins | sample 1559871 | NCBI WGS metagenome assembly PPYF01 (sample SAMN08240021, study PRJNA423297) | Human gut metagenome, whole genome shotgun sequencing project.
TCGGATTCGAGAAATCGCCGCTCGCATACGACATCGAGACACCGCCATTCGGGTTCGCGTAGTAGTAGCCACGATAGACCACACGGCTGGCTGCGGTGGATATGTAGTACATATCGCAGTAATGCGTCGAGGAAGAACCCGAAACGGAACCCACCGGAACCACGTCCATGTACTTGCCATGTGCAATGGCCGTTATCCATACGCCCGAGCTTGTGCCTCCTTTCACCATACGGGTCGTGCCGTCAGGCATCCAGATGCGCCACTTGCCGGCGTTGCCGCTATCATTAGGAAGGTCAACGCCGTCCATCATGTCATACTTATGACCGTAGATATCCTCGTAGCCAAGGCAGCAGATATTGTTCACCTGCGTGACAGTAGCACCGCCGTAGTCATCCTCGCCGCGATACCAGGCGTACTGGTGGACCATATTGTCCACAAGCGAGTTCGTCACGTTCGGGTTGATGGCGTGCGCCTCTTCATAACCGATCGTATCGGTCATGCCGTGTGAAGCGGTACCGCCGGTGGTACGGTTGTTAGTATGCTGACCCGCGCCGCATTGTTCCTGGCTGTCACGACGGCCATAGGCGGCGTAGAAGAGGTTGGCGATACGGGAGTGCATCAGCGCGTCAATCTGCTGCATACCACGCTGTACCGAGTAATAATGGAAGTCGGCCCAGCTCATGCTCGCCGTAGTGCTGCCGCCGGTGATACAGGCGCGGAGCTTGGAACCGACAACCGAACTGCCCACAACCGCGCAAAGGTGCTCGTCATTGGCTACCCAATCCGGCTCCATGTCCTCGATCCTGTCGGAATTGGAAAGCACTACCTTGTCGAACTCCGCGGTGTTCAGAACGGAGAAGTGCAGCGCTGTGGCACCGGCAGGAACGTCAGCGATCAGGTACATGCCCGCCTCGAACTTGTTGGAGAGGGTCGGAACAACGATGGAACTGACTACGGCGCCGGTATTGTCAGTGAACACGCTGCCGACAAGGTTCGTACCGGGAACGCTCGGGAACCGGACACGCTTGTGCCCGCTGACGTTCACCTTGCAGACGGAATACGTGGTGTCGGCACTGTAGCTGTTCGCGAGCGTGTCCTTGCCGCTCATGATTTTACGACCGCTCAGGTAGCCGCCGGCTTCCTTGATGTCATCCAGCGTGAGGATATCGGCATCAGGAACGGAGGGCATGTCGTCCCGGCCCTTGCTGCTGTAGCAGGAGTAATGCTTGCCATTCAGGTAGTCGTTGATGCCCTTTGACCAGAAAAACGGCTCGAACATCATCCAGTCGCCCTCGCTGCCGTCAAGTCTGGCGGCGCTGCCGTCGGCGTAACGGTTGGAATTGCCGTCGTCCAGCGGGTAATAGGTCATCTCGCCGTCGAGGTTGTTCACCGTCGTATCGACATTCGCGATCTTCACGCTGCGCGTGGTAGGCTTCCTGGTCACTTTCGCCAGTACACGGTGACGATGTTTCAGGATGGCGGCGATATGCCCGCTCGTCCTGTAAGGAGTACCGTACTTGTAACCTGTCCTGTTGTCCGGGTTACTGATATTGGCATCGTCGGCCACATCATCGTCGGACTCGATCATCGTGTATTCGGGCTGGAGGATGTTCAGTTCCGGGAAATGGGCTTTCAACGCCTCGTATCTCTCATCCTCGACATAGTTGGTAAGACGCACCGTACCCACCAGCGCGCACGTGTCCGTGGCGTTGCCTTCAGCGTCCACGCCGCCCATCTTCATGAACCGGTTCAGCCACGTGCCGTCATCCTTCCGGTCGATGCCGGTCACGCGGATGCGTTCCACGCCGGAACAGCGGTTCAGCAGGGTTTCCCAGTTCAGTCCCGGACAGCCGTCCACGATAAGCGTCCTCACTTTACTGTAGTTCTCCAGCGTGAGCCCGCTTGTGGCCAGTTTGCCCAGATATTCCAGTTTCAACACGGTCAGCGTGCCGGGAAGCCAGGCCCTCGTCAGAGGGGCACCCTTGGCGAAGGTCACGCTCTGCACCTGCGTGCCTCTCGCGTCAAGTTCCTCCAGCTTGGTCTGGTTCGTGAAGTCAAGCTCGGTGCTGGTGTTGCTCCCGGTCTTGGCCTGTGCCTGGTTGCGCAGGTTCACCTTACGCAGCTGGCGGCAGCTGCCGAGGTTCAGCCACCAGCCCGTCGAGCCGGTGGAGGGGCTTTGCAGGTTCAGCTCACGCAATACGGTACATTTACCCAGGTCAAGGCCGTTCTTCAGGCGGTCCGAGGCGCCGGTCATGTCAAGCACCCTCATGCGGCTCGCGCCGTAGATACGCAGGGGGTCGTTTACCGTGTAGGCCCCCGTGATTTGAAGGGTGGCCACCTTGCCGCCCTCCACGATGCCGGTACCCCCGATATTGGGGCTGTTGTTCGTGCCGTAACCGAAAGCGTACACCTCGCTCGCCGTGATCTTCACCACGTCGGCGGCATCGGAGGCGGTACGGGCCATGTAAAGGTCGATGTTGTCACTCGTGAAGTTGCTCGTGCCGTATTTGGCGTCCAGGAGGGCGAAACGGTTCTTCACGAAGTAACTGCGGTGCGCGGCGTTGCTTCCCTGCAGGGCGTAGATGAACGGCCATTTCTTGCCGTAAACCTCTTCCATGTTCGGGCGGATATACTTCAGGTAGCCGCTCTTGTTGTACGCACGGTCGCTCCAGTTACCCGCCTGCTCGACGTCAAGCATCGACAGCACGCGCTCGACCGTCATTTTCGCGCGGTAAGCGGCGGCGCAGGCTTTCAGCTCGTCCTGCAGGTTGGCCAGGACAAGGTTCCAAAGCCAACTGTCGCGGCCCTCGAAGGCGTATTTCCCCGCCTCCGCGTCCCACGTGTCACGGTCGATCGTGTAGTCGTAGGCAAGGAAACAGTCGTTCCTCTTGGCAAGCTGGGTGTCACCGTCGTAATAGTTGGTGTACCAGATCAGCCCGTCCCAGGTACGCAGGAGGATGTTCTTCGCGCGCTGGTCAACGCTCGCGAAGTAGTCGGTGTGCACGTAGTAGGTCAGCAGGTGGTCCACGTCAAAATACTGCCCGATTTCCTTCCTGAACTTGTCGCTAACGAAGGTGGCCAGGTCGTCCGCGGTAGCGTTTGCCGGGACACATGAACGGATCCAGCCGAAAAGGCGTTTCAGCGCGGACTGCTGGGCCGCGTTCAGGCCCGCCCATTTCACGTCGTCCGGATAGTTGGTTTCCAGGCCGGCATCGAAACCGGCGGCAAGGTCCGCGTCGCTGGAACTCTGGAAAAGGCAGACCCTCTCGCCGTTGTTCAGCGTCTCCAGCGTCATCGGGCAGGAAGGGGTGAAACCGTCAAGCCCCTCCATGCCGAACAGCCGGCCGCTCTTGCTCTTCTCGTTGTTGAAGTTGTACTGCCCGTAGTAGGTGCTCTCCCCGTCGGCGGTCTCCGCGCTGAACACGTCGATGGGGAAACCGTCGATGCTCTGCCGGATCTTCACCGCGTTCAGGTCACCGCCCGCCTGTTCCAGCTGGTAACGCTGCGGAGGGGTCAGAAGGCCCAGTTCGAGCATCGTGTCGTTGTACAGCTTCGCCCCGCCCGTGTTCAGGGACATGGACGAGTCGGAATAGTCGGACTTCATGCAGAACAGGTCCATCGGGATGCTCCCGGGACGCATCATATACCTGTTGCCACCAAGGGGGTCCGGGGTACCGTTGATCTCGAAACTGAGGTTCGCGCCGCCCTTGGTGAAGTAGATGCGGATGTTCTTGCTCGGGTATTTCGTGGAACTGGTACCCTGGATGCGGATGTAGCAGTCGCGGAGGACGAAGTCGTACTCCTTGCCGAAAGGGGACCAGAAATAGACGTCGGCGATGAAGTCGGTCTTCTTGTTGTTCGTCTCGTTCACCTCGTCAAGGCCGCCCTTGCGGACGATGCGCATCACGCCCTTCCCCTTGGAACGCAGTTTGTCGATATCGACGTCGCCGCTGCCGCCCAGGATATCGTTCTCCTCGTACAGGCGCATCATGTCGTCGCTGCTGCCGGCATCCACCATCCGGTTATCCAGGACTTCGTCATCGCTCAGGGCACGGTTGTAGATACGGATGTTCTTCAGTTCCACATCGGCGGACGCGCTGTCGACGGTGATGCCCGCCGGGGTGTCCTGGCGGAAGTAGTAGCTGTTGTCGTAGATGTCAGCACCGGCACGGTTGCCGTTCACGTAAAGTTCCATCAGGCGCCCGTCACCGCGTTTGCCGATGACGAAGGCGACCTTCAGCCACTTCTCGGGGGCGAACTTCGTGCCGATCTTGATTTCACGGCTCGCGTCCTCGCCGTCCTCGTTCGTGTAGTGCAGGATGGTGCCGGTCTTGACGCTCGCCTCCTCGCTCGTGACACTAAGGCCTTTCCCCTTGTCCATGCAGCTGATCACCTCGCCCTGACGGTCCGTCACGCCCGATACACGGAACTCCATCTCGATGGTAGCGCCGGAGGCGCCGGCATCGTCCTTGAACAGCTGGTAGCCGATGACGGCCTTCGCCCCGCCCGTCAGTTTCAGGCTGTCACCCGTCCAGCCGTTGCTGCTCCAGTCGAAGCCCTCGAAAATTGTTTTCACGCCGTTATACTCCCACCGCGCCGGGTCGCTCTCGCTGTTGCTGCGGCCGGACGGGCTAAGCTTCACTTGAAGGCCGTAGGTGGCCTCGCTGATGTCGATGCCGCTCTCGACCACGTCTATGTGGAAAGTGTAGGCGGTGGCACCGACCTTCAGCTGCATCTGCTGCCGGCCCTGCTCCGTGAAGCGGTTCCGGTAGGTCTGGGCGGTACGTGGGACACTCACCGTCTGGAGAAGCGTGCCGTTCCTGTAGATGCCCACACCCGCCGGGGTGGTACCGGGGTCGTAGGCGGCAAACTTGAACTCGCAGCTCTCGTACTGCCCCACCTCGATGACCGGGGAGAGGTGGTCGGCACCGGTAAGGATACGGCCGTCCCGGTGGGTGACCATCAGCCCCACGTAGGGGACGCTGCTGCCGCTCTTCAGGATATCGATATGGATACTCTCGCTTTTGAGCGTCAGGCCGTCACCGGCATCCATCTCGGCGACCATCTGGACGGTATGCCGGCCTACCGCCAGGGAGGACATGGAGAGCGGGAAGCTGCTGTTGGTCGTACCGCTGCGGGTGACCGTGTGGGCGTTCTGCTGTTTGCCGTCCACGTAAAGGGTCACCACCTTCGTGCCGGTGCCGCTCACGCCGTAGGGGATGTTCACGGTCTCCTGCGCGCCATAACCGCCGGAAGCCAGGCCGGAGGCGATATTGTAGCTGCTGGACAGGGCCAGCGTCACGCTGCGCACGCTAACGTACGCCTGCCGCTTCTGCGCCTTGCCGGTGGTGGGGTCGGTGGTCTCGGCTATCACGTAGATGTCGCTCGTGCCGGAAAGGAGGTATTTCGTCAGGTCGAGCGTGTACGTGCCCTTGCTCACGTCCCGCGTCGTCTCCGAATAGGTGGTGGTGGCGCCACGCCTCACCTGGACGGTGATTTTCGCTTTCTGGCCGGTACTCTCGCCCTTCTCGTCGCCGCTGCCGTACTGGTGGTCGTAGGTATAGGTCAGCCTTACCGGGTCGCCTTCCTTGACGGTGGGCCTGTCAACACTTGCGCCAAGCACTATCTTCGTCGTGCTGCCCTCACCGCCGCCACCGCCGCCTCCGGCAGGGATGTCGAAACCGGTCACCTCGACACCGCTTTTGTTCTTCAGGCTCACGTGGACGGTGGTCTCGTCGTCGCTCAGTTCGGCGGAGCTGTCGAAGATGGTATTCGCTTCCACCTCGCCCAGCTTCGCCGCCACGGCACGGTTCTCGACCGGGTTCGTGCTTTCGGCGTTCAGGCTCTCGTCAACCTCCAGCTTATCGATGGTCAGGCTCACGTTGCCCTCCGCATCGGGGATTTGCTTCTCGCCGTTCACCGTCAGGCTCTTCATCGTGCCGGCCCCGCCGAAATCCTCCCAACTCGCGGCCTGTTCCCAGCTCTCCACGCTCGTGCCGGTGAACTGTTTCGTCTCCCATCTGCCCTGCGCAACCTCGTAGGTGATGCAACGGCCCTTGTACCGGTATTTCACGTTTACGGCGGCGATGGCCGTCTCCAGGGTATAGTAGCCGTTTTCCAGGGGAACCTCCTCCGTCACGTTGTACGTGTTGCCGCCGCTACCCGTACCGCCGGGAATGTCGGTGGAGGTGATTGCCTGCCCGTTACGGCCCAGGATGGTCAGTTTCACCGTGTCGTTCTTCTCGTCAGGGACGGCTGTCATGCTACCCACCAGGCTGCCGTCCACGGCTGCGGCGGCATCCTCCGCCTTCTTGGCGGCGGCGGTGGCCGTACCGGCAGCGGCATCGGCGGTTTCAGCGGACCTGTTTGCGGTACCGGCGGCGTTCGTCGCGGTCTGGGCCGCATTGGCGGCGCCGGTCGCGGCATTATCGGCCTTCGTGGCGGCAGCGTTAGCCACCGCCGCCGCGTCCTCCGCGGGTTTCCGGAGCAACGCCACCGGCGCAAGCACGACCTCCTGGCCGCGCATCGCAGGAAGGCTCTTGATATTGTCCAGCGAGGTGACCTCGGCCAGTTCATCGACACTCTGGCTCTCCGACTTGATGGAGTTCAGGATGTCCTTCTTCAATTCGTTCTTTTCAGATTCTGTCAGTGCCATAAATTATCCTCCTTATCTTTCTATCAGTTGTACAACCTGCGAGTAACAGCCGGGAGTCAGTCCGGAAACGGCCTCCTTTATCAACACGGCATCTTCCGATGTGATTTCAATCTCACCGCCAGTGTCCATTATCCGCATACAAAGGTGATACGCACGCATCTTCTTACCGTTGTCTGTCTGCATATTGCCACTTGGACGAATACCCGTCCCGTTGAAAAGGCACTGGGCCACGATATGACCGATTACCTGCGGGTTGCCATCAACCAGCAGGGGTTCACCATTAAAATCCTTAAAATCCGCATTAAAATTTACCTTCATAATTACATGATATTAAATACCCGACATTTTGACAACAATACCATTGACAACTTCAAGGGTATAATTATTAGTTAGAAAATCATTCTTCACAGACCATCTGAAAGTCCCGGAAACACCCTTCCGGTAAGTATAGGTCCCGTCACTGCCTAAAGTCCATTCCGTACCATAATTGTTCGAAAGGATGTCGCCACAATATACCGCACCGTTCACATGTACGCCCCCGTCAAAAAAGCCGGCATAAGAATTGGCACTTATCGGGTAACTTTGTCCGGATGATTTGCTGGAAGCATAAATGGCGGCACCGCCCGTATTGGAACCGACAACCTTCACTCCGAACCGCCCCTGAGTGGCGGCATTGAAAGCGACATCCACAACCCCATCCATAGCGGTCTGGGACACTCCGAGTTTCAAACTGCGGGAATCGTTGCCGAAGTAATCACCCGCTTTCCAGAACAAACGGCCGGACTCTATCGTAAAACCGCCGATCTTGCCATCCTGGGCATGAACGGTCCCGTATATTTTTGCATTGCGTGTCTCAATACTACCATCTTGCAGAATTTTAAAATTATTGTTAGCCGTAACAAGCCCCTCAAGGGTAATGTAGTCGCCTTTGATTTTTATACCGTCACCGCCGACACCAACAAGGGATTTTAAATTTCCGTCGCCGTCAATGGCGTATAACCCGGAATATTTGGAAGTAACCATCAGACCTGTCTCTTCCAACATATTCTCGTCCTTATCAAAGACAGCCGCCGAAATCTTCACCAGACGCTCCGACTGCTCGAAAAGTGTTTTATAACGGTGCGCCAGCGATTCCACGCGGTCGGTAGAGAGTATGAGCATGTACAGGTAGATGTCACCGGTGAAAGACAGCTTGAAGTCTCCCGTACCGTTCCAAAGGCCGCTACAGGTATATTGCACGTAGCCGTCAGTCGCGGGCAGTTCCTCTTCCACTTCCATGCTGTTGAAGTTGGCGAACCCCGTCTTATCAACACCCACGAACTCCACCCGCAGGGTTCCACCGACCGCACAACGGTAAAAGAAGGTCAGGTACACCGGGACGGCTTCCTTCTCCCCGCTGCCGTTTTCAGGCATGGAGGGGATGCTTTTCAGGTTCGCGCGTTTCTGTAAGATGTACTTGTTACGAATACGCACGACCTTACGGCCGTCATCCTCGGTCACACTCGCGCCGTCACCTTTCTTCGTCAGCACGTTGCCGTTCGCCCAGACCCACCGGTTCCCCACAAGGAAGAACACCGTCTCGTTCTCCGTGTTCCATTTCATAAGGCCGTCGTCAAAGGCGGGGTTATTCAGGTATCCGCGGTCGGTGGCGAAGTCCTGGCGCAGGGCGGTCACCACACTGGTGATACGTCCCTCGACGATCTCGAATTTCGTCTTGATATCCTCGCCTGTCACCAAAAGGAATGTCCCGCGCAGGTAGGCGTTGTCGCTGTAAAGGCCGTTGCCGTGCGGCTGGTTGTCGGCGGGGAACCAGTCGTCGCTGATGCCGTCCAAGTTACCCAGGCGGGCACGAAGGCAGCCGGTGAAGTTTTTCGCCTTCACGCCGTCCATCACGTCCATGCGGGGCTGCCCGTCCTCGGTGGCGGATATCAGGATCAGGTTCTGGCGCAACGGGTTTTCCGTATTACCCATCAGCACACATTCGTCACCGGGGGCAGGAAGGGAAGTTCCGAACTCATCCACGCCCACGAGGATGGAATCACCCTCCACGCCGGCAACCTCCACCCAGTAGCCTTTCAGGTTCCCGCCGGTAAACGTGGCGCAGCGCATCAGGTCATGCGCCCGGAAGGTATTCGCCTGCTCGAAGGTGATTTTATAAAAGCCGTCCTCCAGAACGGCGGTCTTTATCTTGCCATTGGCGGCGGACACACAGAGCTGGCCGCCCACGCTGCGAACCTTCTCGATAAGCAGTTCCAGCACCACCATGACCTGGCGCACCGTCAGCTTGTCGATGGTAAGGTGCGAAAGGGCGTCCTCCATCCACAACCGCCAGCCCTCACCCAAAAGGCCGTCCACGAATTTCGGGCTGCGAAGAAGCTCACGCACAACAAGGGTCAGCAATTCGGCGTTGCCCTTGCCGTCGATGTGGCCGTTCTCCTCCGGACCGATGCCGACGCCCTCCTCGAAGGTGATTTTCTTTTTCGCGCGGTCGGCCTTCTTCTTGCTGATGAACTCCGCCTGGCTTCTTCTGGCCGAGAAAAGGTTGTTGTCGGTGGGAAGCGTGTTATCCCAGCTCCTTATGATGTCGGGAAGGTTCGCGCCGGCCGTTCTGGTATAATTCCTCACCTCCTCGATACTCCCCTTCAGGCTTTCCATCACGCCGGTGGAAAGCGCGTCACCGATTTCAAGATCCACCTGTGAGGGGAGCGCCACCTTCCGCGTGATTTTCGTGATACGACTCAAGCGATAACCCGTTTCCGGGAAATACTCCGTGCTTTCCAACCGGACGCGGCGGCCCGGGTAAAGGTCTATCCCGTTACGCTCGACATACACGTGGTCCGTCGGGCCCTTGTACACGGAAACGTCGACGGCGTTCTCCGCATTGTACCTGTTCACCGCCGTCAGGTATTCCTCCTCGGCAAGCGCGTAGTATTCGTCAGGCATGCGGATATTCCAGAGGATATACCTGTCACCCGCTTTCGGGACAAGGCGGTCACCGGGAAGCTGCGTGTCGTCATCATACGGCCAGATGGTGATGATCTCGAACTCGCGGGTGTCACTGTCGAAGTTCACCTCGAAATAGTAGGTGCCGTCCTCTTCCTCGCCAAGACCGGCAAGTTCGCCACCTTCCTGGAAGGAGACACGTTTCACCTTGCCGGCAAGTTCGTAAGCGTTGGGATCGAAGTTCAGCGTGTCATCCCGGAAATACCAGATCACAAAAGGGTTGCCGTCCTCATCCGTCACCTGCGCGCTGCGTACAGAGGTCACGGTACCCACGCGGCGGGGATAGATATCCGCGAAGGCGTCCTTCTCGTAGTGGTGGTGGATGCCGTACTTGTCCGTGTCCACATCCACATATTTGGCACCGTCGGGAAGCTGGAGGCGGCTGTGGCCGTATTTCTCCGGGTCGATGTTCCGGGAACTGCCGATCGGAAACAGGCGGGTGTAGAACTTCGCGCCGTCGGCCTTGTCGCGGGAAAGCTCCGTCAGCCCTTTGCCGTAGGACAGGGTAACCTCCTCACCGTGTTCGCAACGGCAAAGGTTCACAGTCTGGCCTTCCACCCACCACTCGGCGCCCGGCACCTTGCCGGCAAGTTCCTTCAGCGCGTCAGGGCAGTACTTCCCCTCGTAGTCGATGACCACGTTCTCGGTACCTTCCACACGCCCCACTTTCCAATCGGTGATGCCGCCCATGCCGTCATTGATGGACTTCACAATCAGGGCCATGTGTTCCCGTGGCGGGGCGGTCAGCGTAAATACCGGCTCAGGGTCGCCGTCCACCACGTTCAGGACGAGGAAATGTTTCATCAGGCTCTCGATGCCGTAGAACTTCACGTCGTATTTCCACTCCTGCGTACTGCGTTCGTCCGGAAGGTAACGCTCCTGGAGCCAGTAGCGCTCGCCCTCGAAATCCACGTAGTCGTTCACCTCAAGCGCCACATACTCGTACAGGGTGAAGGAGAGCGTCAGCACGTTGTCCGACTGGATCGCCTTCACCTGCGTCGAGCTGTCGTCCGGGGAAAGGACCGCCTTCGCCTGCCTGTTACTGTCATATACCGTTAAAAGCATGTTCGAATGGTGTTTGAACGTTGTTTAAATGATTGGTTCGGGTTCGCGGAATTTCACCTTGAAGCGGCCGGCCTGCACGCCTTCCCGCCAGAGGTAGGTCAGCGGGGTGAAGCCGGGACAATCCAGGTAATGCACGCGAAATGTCAGCTCCAGCTGCGGGAAATACAGCGAGAGCCAGCCTTTGTCGCCGGTTTTCAGGAAGGAGATGAAGGACATGTATTTCTTCAGCCACTCCCCTTTACCCGGGGCATACAGGGCAAAGGTCAGCGTGATGTCGCGCGCTTCGTTGGCCACTGTCAGAATGTCGGAATATTTCTCCCCGTTCTCCTCACGTATGTCCACGGCGGTGTGCGCTTTCGTCTTGCTCGCGGCAAGGATGGCTTTCAGGTTGTCACGCCCGCCGCGCTTCTCTTCGGTCAGGAATACGCCGTACTCCGTCCAGATATCGGTGCCGTTGATAAGGAACAGCCCGCCCATGATTGGTTCCATGCTCATGATGATTTCATTCTTAGTCCGTCACGTATGATTCGTTTTATATCTTCCTTTATCTCGCCGAGGAAACCGGCGCTTTTACCGGTATTCTCCGCAATCTTAGCCAGGTGTCCCTCGGCGCTGGCCATGCGGCCCGCCACGTCCTCGGTCTTCTCGTCAATGCTTACCCAATGGTTCAGGCCCGAAGTGAACATGCCTTCCAGTTTAGTGCCCTGGTCCTGCGACATGGCCGAGAAGCCGCCGGCGCGGCCGGTCTGCGTTGTGGATTTACCCTCCTCCGTGATGCCGGCAGTGTCAAACATCTCCTCCTTCTTGGCACGGGCACGCTCGAAAATGTCCGAGTACCGGGTGCGCAACGTGTCGGCTTCCTCCTTCGACAGGATACCGTCGCTCATGAACTCGGCGAACGTCTCCTGCCATTTCTTCAGCTCGTCCGAATAGGTGCCGTTCACGATGGATTTCAGGATGGCGTTCTCCATGAACTCGTCCACGCTCGCGATCACGTCTTTCGAGTCCGTCTCGAAATCCTTCAGCAGGTCCTTCATGCCGCTGCGGATACCGTCGAAAGAGGTGTCCGTGATGGCTTCCTGCCATTGCCTCTGGAGTTCCAGCAGCGTGTTCGCGTCAGAGACGTACTCGTCAAGCCACTGGCTCTGGTCGTACTTGCCCGAATGGAGTTTCTCCCAGATGTCGGGAAGTTCCTGGAGCCGGGCCAGTTCCTCGGGGGAAAGGCTCCAGAGGGAATCGGTATCCCGCACCGATTTGCCCAGGTAGGCGGAAACCGTGTCCCAGTCACCGCTGCCCATGGCCTTACCGATGTAGTAGTTGTTCGAGTGGTGCGAACTGTGGTATCCCATCTTTGCCGCGAGCATCTGGCGGTCGTTCTCAATTTTCTGCTGCTGTTTCTCGTAGGCACTCCGGTAGTACTCGGTGGAACGTGCGCCGCCGGAGCTGGCCATCTCGTCGGTCAGCTTCTCGATGGCGGTGGTCAGGTACTTGTTCGATTCGGTCAGCCGATCCACCAGCGCGTTCACCTCCCTGGCATTGCCGTGCGAGGAGAACAGGCCGAAGGTCACCGTGTCCAGGATGTCCCTCACCCCGTAGAAAAGTGAGCTGCCGATCTGCGTGAACAGTTCACCGGAAAGGATGTTCTCCAGGATACCGTTCACCGCACCGAGCACGGAATCAAGAATACCGCTTACCAGCGTACCGATTCCTTCCTTCAGCACGTCAAGGATGGAAAGCACCGCCGCGATGATCTGCCCGATGATGCCGCCGTTTGAAAACGTCTCGGCAAGGGTACTGCCTACCGTACCCATCACACCGCCCATGTTCTTCGTCGCCTCGCCCAGTTTGCCGAGCCCCTGGGCCACGCCGGCAAGGGAACCGGACTTCAGGCTTTGGAGCCCCTCGGCAAGCCCGGTAAGGGATGAAACGGCGTTCGTGCTGGACGTGCGCAGGTCCTGCGCCGCCTTGTCGTTCGCCTCTGTCAGGGTGGCCACGCTCGCCGAGGCGGCGTCGAAAGCTTCCTGCGCGGTAGCCACCAGTTCTTCCGCTTCCTTCATGGCGGAGGGGTCACCGCTTTCAGCGGCTTTCTTCTGTTTTTCCTGCGCCACCACCAAAGCGTCAGCGGCGGCCTTCTCCCTTTCCTTGGCCTCTGTCAGCTCACGCAGCGTCGTCTGGTAGGCAGAAAGGTCACGGGAAACGTCCTTGAACATGTTCCGGTTGATACCGCCCGCGCTCCGGTCCTCCAGCTTCGCGATCAGCTCGCTGATCACCTGTTTGTCCTCGGCACCGGCATTCCGGTACTCGTCGGAGGCGGCATACTTCCGCAGCTTCACCAGCGTGGGGCGCAGCTGCTCTTCAAGCAGCCCGCCGAAATTGCCGAAAAGGCCGTCCCAGTCGATATCCGCCTTCAGGCTGGCAATCTCGGCGGCGGCAGTCTCTTCTTTCTGCTGGCGGCCGAGGCGTAGTACCTCACCCAAGTTGCCCGCCTCCTGTGCCTTGCGGATTTTCTCCGCGTATTCCTGGGCGATGGCCAGCTTCTTCTGCTGGTATGTCCCGTATTCCTTCAGGTAGTCGAGCATCGACTGGCGGGCGGCGTCATTTTCCTCCCGGGTCACCTTTGCCAGGTCGCCGTCACGTGCCGCCGCGGCCTTCTCCCGCGCCTCTTTCAGGGTGGATTCCTGCTCACCGGTCAGTTTGCCCTTCTGCGCATCCTTCCACTTCTTTTCCTGGGCGGCAAGCTCGGCGATCTCCTTGTCGTAGTTCAGACGGATCTGGCGGCGGCGTTTCTCGCCGCTCTCCTTCAGAAGGTCAATCTCCGACTGGCGGTTCTTCATCTGGAGCTTCAGAAGCTCCGAGGCACGCTGCTCTTCCGACTGTTTCTCCTTTTTGGCGGCATTCGGGTCGGGTTTGGCATGGTCACCCAGGTCGAACTCCTTGCCGATATCCAGATATTCCTCCTGGAGCTTCCGGGCTTCAGCCAGGTAGCCGTCGCGGACTTCCTCGGCCTCACGTACGGCCTTTTCCTTCGCCTTCTCGTTATACTCCGATATCATGGACTGCGCGTCCACCTGCCCATACGACTCGCTTTGGGCCATGTAAAGCCCCATGCGCGCGAACCAGCCCATCGAGCCGTCCACGTCTTCCGGCTTGCTGGCCTTGATCTCGTTCACCTTCTCGTCAGCCTCGGTGGCCTTGTTCACAAGGCTCTGCACCTTGGCCTGGAGGAAAAGCATCCGGATATATTTCTCACCCTTTTTCTGAAGGATGTCATACCACTGGGCGATCGTGTCGTAATACCCGAAACTCTCGCCGTACTTGCGGTTCAGTTCCTCCACCTTGGCCTTCTCCTCGTCCTTCGTGCCGGTGAACTTCTTCAGGCTCGCCAGCGTGCTCTCGATCTCGAAACGGGTCTTGATCATCTGTGCGCGGCCGTCGGACTCGATTTTTACCATTTCACGGGCTTTCTCCGCGGCTTTCTCCTGCGCGGTGGAATATCTGTCCCAGGCGACGACAAGTCCCGTGATAACGGCTGAAAGGCCCAACGTAAGCGTGGCCATCAGGGCCTGCGCGGCACCGGTGGAAATGCCCAGGGCGACAGCCAGCCGGGTATTGGCGGCTGTCAGCAGGTTCTTCATCTTCACGACCGTCACCAGCCGGAAAGCGGAATCCTTGTTCAGCGTATTGAACACCTGCTGCAACCCCATCGTGATGGCCATCACGCTCTGCACGCGCGTCTGGATCTTTGCCAGGTTCTCGTTTTCCGAAGCGAAAAGAGACAGCGCGCCGGTGGCCGTGGTGAACAGACCGGCAAGGCCGCTCACGCCCGACATGAAGCCCTGGAGGTTCGCGTCATCGTGCGAGAGGATCTTCGTCTGGGTGTTCAGATCGGCAAGCGTGTCGGAAAGAAGAGCGGCCTGCTGTGCCATCTTCCGGTACTCCTCGGTGTCTTGTTTCCCTTCCAGCCGCAGGCGGGCCATGTTGTCCTGGAGCTCACGCAGCTGCATGGAAAGGCGTTTGCTGCTTGCACGCGTCTTCTCCTGTTCAGCCTGGAGCCCGGCAAGGGCGCCCTTTTCCTCTTCAAGCGTTTTCTTCGCGGCGTTCAGTTCATCCAAGGCGGCTACCTTCGCCTTGCCGGGTGCGGCCCCCTGGTAGGCTTTCTCCAGCGACTTGATGTCGCTTTCAATCTGCCCGATGACTTCCTTCTGCTCCCGGATCTTGTCGGTCAGGCTCTTGCTACCGGCGACGGCACGTTCTTCCTCCAGGGAGATACGCTCGTACTCCTTACGGAGGTTCCGGACGCTCTTCTCCGCCTCGCGGTGCTCCTTTTCAAGCCCTTCAAGGGCGGCACGCTCCTCATCCAGGACCTTGCGGCAGGCCGCCACGTCGGCGGCAAGTTCCGCCTGTGCCGGGCCGGGCTTCATGTTCTGGAGCTGCGTTTCCATCCGGTGCAGGTCGGAATTCACCCGGTCGATGACCTTGCGCTGCTCTAAAATACGGGCGTTGATGGCAGCGGCGGCCTTCTCCGATTTCTCGGCAAGGATGTCGACGGCAAGGCCGGCCTTGTCAAGGCCCCCCGTCAGGTTGTCCTTCATCAGGAATTCGATTTCTACGGGCTTCATCGTTTACAGTTCTAAATTGCTTTGGTAAAAATTCACTATGTCGCCGGCTTCACGGGCGGCGGCTTCCGGATCCACCTCGCCGCCACCGCTTTGCGGAACCTTGGAGTCAGCTGCTGACCGGCGGACGTAACGCGGGGCATCGGACAGCATCAGGATGAGCGTCTGGTAGTTCACCTTCTCCAGGATGTACCCGACAGTCCAGCCGGTGGCGCTCGCGATGTTCCAGATAAAACCGAAGGGGCTATGGGAACCTTCAAACTCGGTCCTTAACTCCCCTTCCTTCTTTGGCTCATTCTCAACTTCATCGGGTTCGCCCGATCGATCGAGCTGATAATACTCGTAAAAGACTCGCTGCCCATCAGGCTGATGAACTTCTCCAGGGCGCCCAGCAGGAAACGGTGCTCCACGGCCTCACGCAGGAACCACGCCACGGGGCGGACAAAAAGCCGCCGGCTCACCGGACCGCGGCAGAGGGTATGGGCTACCATACGGGATATCTTGACGCCGTTCCGTGCCAGGAACTCCAGCCGCTCACGCCCGGCAAAGGCGGAAACCTCCTCGGGGGAGACGTCCATCGAGAGATACAGCCTCACGATGCATATCTGCCCGGCAAGGCGCGGGCGGCGCATGGTCACACGCCACCGCACGGGGCGTTTCATGAAAGGCAGGCGCCATTCCTTCAGGGGAAGGGAGACACCCAGGTCAAGCAATGCCTCGGATGCCTCCCTCTGCACCTTTCTCGCTTCACGCTCGTCCATGCGTTAGCCCTCCACTGCCGCGGTGTCATTGATTTCGTAAGGAGAAGAGCCGTCCTCCGGCTTGTTCACCTTCAGCTGGCATTCCAGCTTGGAAACCTCCGTCAGCGTCAGCTTCCCGCCAAGGTTCGCAAGGATGGTGCCGTTCGGAATGGACATCGTCTGCCCGGATACGAACTTGATGGTCCACGGACCGGAAAGGTTCACCAGTTCGGTCGGGGCCTTCCAGCCGGTCGGGGCATCCGCCGGCCCTACAAGCGTGCCGCCAAGCACGGCCTTGATGTTCTTATAGTCCAGCTGGATAAGGTTGAACGTGGGCGATACCTGCCCGTTCTTCTGGAGCAATGTCAGGACGGGGGCGTCGGGAACCTGCTCGGCTTCGACATCGACACTCTCGGGCTTCGTGCCGCCCCAGTCCCAGCTGCCCTTCTCGATCCAGCCGATAGTCATGGCACCGAACGTGACAACAGCGATGCCGTAGATGAAATTCTTGTTATTTTTCATACAGTCGTCTCTTTATTAAAACGGTTAATACTATGCCGGATGCCATACCGGCGATAAAGGCAATGAGGGCGATTTTAACGGGGTTAAAACGCTGTTTGAACTCCGTTTCGGAAACTTCCGAAACACTCACGGTATCGCCCCGGATACGTGTCAGTTCCTCCTCATACCAGAGGACCAGACGCTGGAGACTGTCACAGGTGGAAGTCACCACCAACGTGTCGCCCCTGGACGTCACATCTACGCCAGCCTGCCCGTTTTTACCATGATAGGAGGCACCGGCAGGAAGCGCCAGCAGGTCAGGAACCGGAATTTTCAACGTCAGCGCCGATGCCGGGAGGCCCGCCATCACCAGCCCCCGACGCCCGGACCTTGCGCTGTCCACGCCTGACGCGGTTTTCACCGTCGTCAAGCTCCGGGTCTGTTTTCGGGAGCTCGCGCAGCTCATGAAGGACAGGACAGTCAGCACGGTGAAGGCAATCATTGGCACCGTCAATAGCCTTGCGCAAACGCGCCATCTCTCTTCGTGTCGCACTAAGTTCTTTTTTTAAGGGTTCTACAATATTCTCGATCAGGATACGCGTGGCGTGCTCCGTGTTGTCTATCCGCACGGTCTCCGCGTCGGCTTTCGCCTTTTCCGCTTCCGCCTTCGCCTTCCTGACCGTGGGGCCCAACGTTACAAGGGCCGTCAGAGCGGCCAGAAGGCCGCCGCCAAATATCCAGTTCAAGAGTACGCTCGTGTCCATGATCACTTTTTTATGATTGTCTGATACCTATTGAAACAAGCCATTTCTGCACGTCAAAACTGGGGCAGGCTTTCGCCGCCAGTTCGTTATGACCCACGATACGGACATCTGGAAAACGGCGGTGGAAGTCTTTCACGTACTTCTCAAGCGCACGCTTCTGGCACGCCGTACGCGTGTCCTTCGGGGTCTTGCCGTCTTTGGCTACACCGCCGGCATACACGATATGACGGCTGACGGAATTATAGCCGGCCACGCCGTTGGTGATTTCCCAGGGGTCCACGTTCGCGTCCTCGTTGTTGTCCACCAGGCGCTCCACGCCGCCATTCAGATGAAACAGGTCAGTATACCCGACCTGTTTCCAGCCGCGGCCGCCCTTGGATACCGGGTTCGTGTGCCAGGCGCGAATCTCTGCGCCACTGACTTCACGCCCTTCAGGCGTAGCCGTGCAATGGATGACCAGATACTTCAGCCTGCCCATCACGCACCGCCTTCCTCGTCATCAGCGGCCACCTGGGACAACGCTATTTCAACCTTCTTTCCCGGATCAGCGTCCAGGCTTACCACAAGCGTACCGGATACTGCTTTGCCGCTACTGTTCACCTCGGCGGTAATTTTCAGCCCGTCATCGGTACCGACCGCCGTAAAACCGGCAGGGACGGATGTCACACTATAATCACCGGATGCAGTGACTGTCACATACTTGCTCTCACCTGCGGCCTTGAACGAAAGGGCGGAAGGGTCGGCTGAAATGTTATGTTCCACCGCCTTGAACACCGGGTCGGTACGGGTGTCAAGCACCACAAACTCCTCACCGAAGGCGATTTCCGTGTCGGCCTTCATAAGCAGCTTGAAGAAGTACAGCTCGCTGGAGTTCATCCACTTGTCAATCTGGATCACCTCCTCGTCGTCCTGGAGGTTCACATCGATGCTCATCAGGATACGCAGGTTCGGGTTCTCGCGCAGGGCTTTCGGAATAGCCTTGCGGACAGCCTTCAACTTGCCGATCATGGAAGTATCGGCAGGAGCCGGGACCACTATCACGTCCGAGTCCTTGGCAGCCTGTGTCAGGATACCGTTAAAAAGGTGGTCGTCATCACTCCCGAACTCGCCGTTGATGTAATGCCAGCCCAACTCGAATTTCACGCTCTTGCTGAGTTCGTCAAGCAGCGTGTTCTGGGCTTCGGGAGGAAGTTCGGCAAACACAAGGTTGCCTTTCGGCTGCCACTTGCGCCAGATATGCTCGAAAGCGCGGGGGTTGAAAGTGGTGAACGCCATGAAATCCTCCGGATCCAAAGATTTCTCCGAGTAATTGAAGTTACCCTTCGAATCCTCCAGGCCCGGGTTCTCCTTGCGTTTCTGGAGCATCTTGCCGGTCTTGATACGCGGCAGGCTGATTTTCTTCTCGACGCCGGGGATCACCATGATCAGGCCTTTTTCCACAAGGTCGTTCCCGGTACAGGCGAGTACCAGGATCTTCTCCAGTACCTCACCGTTGTAGTTGGTGTTTCTTACTACTATTGCCATAGCAAATATTTTTATTAATGTTTCAACTTGTCCTTAATCTCGGTCATGCGCTTGTTCCAGGGACTTTCATTTGTCGGGTTCACACGCAGGTCGGTCATGACTTTACGTTTCGGGGAGAGTTTCTCCAGCGCCTTTTCCCCGTTTTCACGGTCCTTGGACAAAAGGTTCTCATAGATGGGGCGGGTGGTGGCGTCGATACGCCCGTCATTCTCCGCGTCATCAAGCAGTTTCTTACGGGCGGCGGCTTCATCCGCATCCGCCTTGTCCCGGAACTCCTTCAGCTCACCCTTCAGGCGGGTGACTTCGGCATCAAGGCCCGGAACTTTCCCGGCTTCCGTTTCCAGAAGCCCGACTTCACGGAGAAAATCGTCATCTGTCACGCAGTTCTTGAACCGCGGACGTTTCTTCAGTTCGTCTAAATTCATGTTACTCTTGTTTTGTGGCTTGTGCAGCCGGTTATTGAATATTTGGAATACCTGTTCAGGGGTACTGTCCTCCGGAAGGGGGGCGGCATCATAGATACCGTCAATAAGGCCAAGCGCCAGCGCTTCATCGGCACGCAGCCAGTGGTCCTTGCCGTCGAAATACAACGAGCGGATTTCCTCCTTGTCCTTTCCCATGCGGGCGGCATACATCTCGCAAAGGGTGTCCTCCAGCGATTCGATCTCGCGGATGCACCCCCGCATTTCCTCCTTGTTGCCGTAACAGCCTCCCTGGACACTGTGGAGCATCAGACGGGCATAACGGCTCATCTGCACCGGCTTGCCGCAAAGGGCAATGACGGAGGCCATGCTGGCAGCGATGCCGTCCACGTAAATGGTGATGTCAGCCTTGCTGTTTTTCAGGGCGTTGAAAATGGCGATGCCCGCATACACCTCGCCGCCGTTGCTGTTGATACGAACGTCAATCCTGCCGGACAAGGCCTCGGCCTCCAGAAGCTCGCGGGCGATATCCCCGCTGCGCACATTGCCGTCATAATCACCGATGTCACCGTAAAGGAGGATACAACAGGCGTCTTCCCCGGGTATGATGTTGAAAAACTTTTTCATGCTTATATAGTCTTTTAGGCGGGTGTTCCCCGCGAAGTTCACGGTGCGAAATTAGGGGGATTAAAGCCGTTTTTCAAACCGCATATTCATCACACTCAGTTTAAAACGCTGTCATGAAGTTTTAAAGTGTCATCATGCGGCACGCGTTTTTTTCCGCCCCTTTTCCTTATCAATTTTGCACGTAAAAAAGGAGGAAATATGACCGAACTAAGCATGCAGCAAAAAAGGGAATGGGCGAAGACGCTCTACCTGAAAGAGAACCTCACGCAGCAGGAGATAGCCGAACGCGTGGGGGTGTCACGCATCACGGTGAACAACTGGATAGGCAAGAACGGATGGGAGATGCTCAAGACATCCATCACCATCACACGCGAGGAACAACTGAAAAGCCTGTACCGCCAGCTGGCCGAGCTCAACAACGCCATCATGGCCAGACCGGCGGGGGAACGCTTCCCGAACACAGCCGAAGCCGACACCATATCCAAACTGTCGAACGCCATCAAGAAGATGGAGACGGAAGTCGGGCTCTCGGACATCATATCCGTATTCTCCGACCTGCTTAAATGGCTGCGCGCGTCCGACCCCACGCAGGCGAAAGAAGTGACGCCGCTGCTTGACGCGTTCGTAAAATCAAAAGTCTCATAACCATGGCAAAGAAAAGACTTACACCGCAGGACCGCACGGCACTTGTCGAATGGGAGGAACTGATCGCATCCATACGCGAGAATTCGGACATCAACCCCTCGGACACGGAAGCGGAAATACGCGCACGCAGGGAAAGGCTCGAAAAGGATGACGAGGAGTGGTTCCGGTATTACTTCGCCATGTACTATTCATGCGAGGCGGCGGACTTCCACAAGAAAGCCACCAGAAGGTTGGCAAGGAACAACCGGTGGTACGAGGTACGCGCATGGTCGCGGGAGCTGGCGAAGTCCGCACGGTCCATGATGGAAATCTCAAAACTGGCAATTACAGGAAAAGTACGCAACGTACTGCTGATCTCCAACTCGCAGGACAACGCCCAAAGGCTCCTGCTTCCTTTCATGGCCAACTTCGAGGAAAACCAGAGAATCATCCAGGACTACGGGATGCAGAAGAAACCCGGATATTGGGAAACAGGGGAATTTACCATCATGGCGGGATGTTCTTTCCGGGCCATCGGGGCCGGGCAGTCACCGCGCGGTACCCGTAACAAGAACTTCCGGCCGGACTTCATCCTGGTGGACGATATCGATACCGACGAGGAATGCCGGAACCCGGAACGTATCAAGATAAAATGGAAATGGCTGGAGGAAGCCCTGATACCGACCATGTCCGTATCGGGAAACTACCGCATACTCTTCAACGGGAACATCATCGCAGCGGACTGCTGCATAAAAAGGGCCATTGAAAAGGCCACGGAACTGAAGGAAAAGGGCATCGGGCACGTGGACATCATCAACATACGCGACAGGAACGGGGTCTCTGTGTGGCCGCAGAAAAACTCGGAAGAGGATATAGACCTCTTCCTCTCACTGGTCAGCGCGGCGGCACGGCAGAAGGAATTCTTCAACAACCCGGTAGCCGAGGGAGAGATATTCAAGGACATCATCTACGGAAAAGTGCCGGCGCTCTCGAAATTCAAGTTTCTGGTCATCTACGGTGACCCCGCACCCGGCGAGAACAAGACGAAGAAGAGCTCCACGAAGGCGGTGTTCCTGCTCGGCAAACTGGCCGGAAAGCTCTACGTCATCAAGGGGTTCCTCGGAAGGGAGACAAACGCCACGTTTATCGAATGGTACATCAGACTGCTGGAATTCGTGAACGGGAAAACGAACGTGTACTGCTACATGGAGAACAACAAGTTGCAGGACCCTTTTTTTCAGCAGGTGTTCCAGCCCATCATCAGGCGCATACGCCGGCAAAGGAAGATATCCCTCTACATCCAGGGGGACGAGGAGAAGAAAACGGACAAGGCCACACGTATCGAGACGAACCTGGAACCCCTCAACAGCGAAGGGAACCTCATCTTCAACGAGGCGGAAAAGGACAACCCGCACATGAAGCTGCTCACCGACCAGTTCAGCCTCTTCAACCTCATGCTGACGTATCCGGCCGACGGGCCCGACTGCGTGGAGGGGGGAAACCGCATCATAGACCGCAAGGCGCACCAGACCGAAAAGCCGGCCGTCATCTCCACAAGGAAGATGCGGGCGCACAACAAGTACAGACTGTAAACTTTAATACTTTACCAAATGAGCAAATTTATAGAACTTTCAGATTACGACGCGAGCATGCACCGGGACATACTGGAGGCCACCACGAGGAAGGACGACGCCATCGTGGAGATATGCGAGGACCGCGCCATCGAAGAGATGCGGTGTTACCTCTCCAAGCGCTATGACTGTGACAGGATATTCACCCAGACCGGAGACGGACGGAGCCAGCTCGTACTGATGATGGCCATAGACATAGCCATCTACCACATCGTCAGCATACACAACCCGCAGAACATAAGGGGAATCCGCAAGGAACGCTACGAGAGGGCCGTCGAATGGCTCAAGGCGGTAGCGGCCAAGGAGATATCCGTGGACGGGCTGCCACTGCTGCCCGAAAAGACAAGGGCGGCAAAATCAAATTTCCTTATCAAAAGCAACCGTAAACGTGTAAACCACTGGTAACATGAGCAAAAGACAGAAAAGGGCCGGAAAGATAACCAAAAGCGGAAACCTGCCGAGGCCCGGGCAGAAAGGACCCGCAACCATCATACTGACACAGCCCAAACGCTTCGGCATAGACATAGCGGACTATATGCTGGCCATACGGGCCTTCGAGAACGTGGATTACTCCAGAAGGTTCAGATTATACGACCTGTATGAGGACATTCTCATGGACACGCACCTGACAAGTGTCATCGAGAAACGGAAAAACGCCGTGCTCTCCTCCGTCATCGAGTTCAGACGTAACGGAAAGCCGGACAAGGCGGTAAACGAACAGATACGCTCCCCGTGGTTCCGGCGCCTCATAGGCGACATCCTGGACGCGAAATTCTGGGGGTTCACGCTCGTGCAGTTCTACCGCAAAGGGGAATGGGTAAACTACGACCGGATACCGCGCAAGCATGTGGATCCGGTGCGCAGGCTCATACTGCGCCACCAGACGGACACCACCGGAACATCCTGGGACGAATACCCCGACCTGCTCTTCATCGGGGAACCTGAAGAGCTCGGAATGCTCGCAAAGGCGGCCGTATGGGTGATATACAAGCGGAACGACGTGGCGGACTGGGCGCAGTTCGCGGAAGTGTTCGGCGCACCTATCCGGGAATACACATATCCCACGGATGACGACGAGGCACGGCAGAGGGCGCTGGCGGATGCGGAAAGTACCGGAAGCATGTCGGTATTCGTGCACGCCCAGGAAACAATGATGGAACTCAGGGAAGCGGCGAACAAGACCGGAAGCTCCGACCTGTATGACAAGCTCTGCGAACGGTGCAACAGCGAGATATCGAAACTGTTCCTCGGGAACACGCTCACCACCGAGGCATCGGACAAGGGAACACAGGCACTCGGAACCGTCCACAAGGACGTGGAGGAGAAGGTCACGCTGGCGGATCGGCAGGACATCCTGGACGTGCTCAACTACAACATGACCGACATATTCGCCATGCTCGGGATAGACACCACCGGCGGCGAGTTCTGCTACCCGGAAAAGAAAGTCATCGAACCGGAGAAGAAGATGAGCATCCTCACCCAGCTGCGTACGAACTTCGGCCTGCCGGTGGGAGACGATTATCTGTACGAGGAATTCGGGATCGAGAAGCCGGCAGACTACAACGAACTGAAAAAACGGCAGGAAGCCGGAGCGGCCGGAATACAGAAGGCGAAAGAGAAAGCGGCAACCACCGGGGAACGGGAGGATGAAGAGGAGGAGATACCGGAAACCGGCAAAGAAGCTCCCAAAGAGAAGAAAAACGCCCTTAAAAACGCGTATAACTGGCTGAAACGTTTTTTCGCGAAAGCCCCGGGGAAAGACGGGGCAGCTTTAGAGTGGTGATGAACGACCTCTACCGGTTGGAAAACAAGCAGGTGGAGAACGTGTTCTCTTTTGATGAGGAGGTATTGAAGAAAGCCCTGAAGAACATATACGGCAAGGAGTTCCATCCCATGACCGACATCGAGGAGAACCTGTTCGAGGCCACGTGGAAAACGATGAACAACGCCACCGACAAGGGGTTCGGGACACGGAAAGCCGATGATCCGGATTATGACTTCTACCGCGAAATACGTGCGAACAACGCCGTATTTGCCGCGTTCAAGGTACACCGGGCACAAAATGACATGGCGGCGCTGCTGCTGGACGAAAACGGCAATTTAAGGCCGTTTGAACAGTGGCTGAAACTTGTCATGCCCATAGCGAACCACCAGATGGTCCACTGGCTGCGTACCGAATACGACACGGCAGTCATACGGGCGCATCAGGCGGCCGACTGGAGACAGTTCGAGCGGGAGAAGGATATCCTGCCGAACCTCAAATGGATGCCCTCGACATCCGTACACCCGGGAGCGGACCACCGCGTGTTCTGGGGAACCATACGCCCCGTCGATGATCCGTTCTGGAACGAACACAGGCCGGGGGACCGGTGGAACTGCAAGTGTACGCTCTCCTCAACGGATGAAGCGCCGACAGCGGTACCGGGAAGCGGGCCGGACAACAAACCGCAACCCGGACTGGAAAACAACCCGGGAAAGGACGCAAAACTTTTCTCGGACAAGCATCCATATCAAAAGGATGCGCACCGGGGAGCAAAGAAGACAGTGGACAAACTGACACTGCGTATCAAGGAAATGATAGCGGAAATGCCGGACAACCTGACACTGGAAGAGAAAGAAGCCATAGCCAGACACAACCTGCAAATGGAAAAAACACTTGGAATCACCAAAGGGAAACCCATGACAGTAGAGGAAGCGGACAAACAGAACGCCAACCCGAAGCATAAGGAACAATTCATCCCGGACCCTCAAGGATTATACCAGGACAAACAGGGAAACAAATTCTCAAAGAATCCGGATTTCAAACCTGCCGACAGACAATATGGAATCAACTGCCAGACTTGTGCGCCAGCCTATGCCTTAAGATTAAAAGGGTTTGACATTACAGCAAAGGGTAACACGCCAGGATCCAAACTGGACTATCTGAGCAGGGGGACAAACGCGTGGGAAGTGTGGAAAAACATAGATGGCACACAAGCAAAACACACGAGCATCACCGGCTGGATGGCATCAAAACAATATATGAAAATGACTCCTAAACGGTATCGGGAATTTTTTGAAGAAACCTGCAAGGATGAGGGAGTTTACGAGCTGAGTATAGGATGGAAATCCGGAGGGGGACATGCAACGATCTTACAACGGTTTAACGATGGAGAATTGCGTTACATCGAACCGCAGCATGACAATTCCAAAGGTTCCGTCAATGAATGGAAAGATGTAAGATACTTGTGCGAAAGTGGACAGGCGAATCCGCATTATTGCAGGGGAATAATGAGAATAGACAACAAGCTATTCAACACCGACTTCATCGAAATCTTTGATAAGTAGGTTGATGAGATCAAGGGCTTCAAAATCGGAGTATGTCATGACCTGACCGTCACCATACCGGAAAACAAACGGGAAGCCGGTCGTTACATCTTCAGGGAACTTGTACAAAAAATAGTCCGCCCCTTCATGATTACCAAGGTAATCGAAGGAATCGCCGTACTGTTCTATGAGCCACCGGGCCTCGTTCTTTACTTGTTCGGGTATATTCATAACGCAAAAAGGCACATAAAACGCCTTGTCTGCAAAAGTATAAAATTATTTTTTAAATCAGTCATTTATGGACATAAAAGAATATTCAAAGCTGATAAAAGCCAAGCGCAAAGAGTTGGATGACCTGATGAAACGGAAGATGCCGGTCATCGCCGGACGAATGGCAAAGGACCATTTCCAGGACAACTTCCGCCGGGAAGGTTTCGTAAACGGAGGGCTACACCCGTGGCCGAAAGCGAAAAGGCTGTCCTCAGGGCGGACCGATGCGGCCGGACAGTACGGGACATTACTCTCAGGAAGGAACCACCTCTTCAGCTCCGTCAAGTACGTGCCGGCGGACTACCGCGTGAGAGTGGCAGACGACCTCATGTACGCACCCCTCCACAACTGGGGAGGAGAAGTGCATCCGACCGTTACGCCGCAAATGCGGCGCTTTGCATGGGCGAAGTATTACCAAGCTTCAGGCAAGGCTAAAAAAGCCGCTACGGGCAAAAAAAAAGGCAAAAAGAAGGGTTCTGCCGCAAGTAACGAACCGCAGGAGAACCCGGAGGCGCTGAAATGGAAAAGACTGGCGCTCACCAAAAAGAAAAAACTCCGGATCCGAATACCGCAACGGCAGTTCATCGGAGAAAGCAAAGAACTGTCCGACAGGATAACGAAAAAAACAGAAAATGAAATCAGAAACATTTTAAACTTATAAGGATATGGAAGAAATATTCATCGCGATCATGGAACGCATCGCCGGAATGATGCCGGAACTCTCCTGCATAGACGAGGATTACGGGCAACTTGAAGCGGGGGCGGAAGAGGACCACTACCCGGTCACGTTCCCCTGTGTGCTGATCGGAAATACCGAATCGGACTGGAACGACCTCGGATACGGAGTACAGAAAAGCGAGTCACTCATTACCATACGCCTGGCCGTCGACTGTTACGATGACACCCACTACACCTCCGGAACCTATCAAAAAGCAAAAGAACGTCTGCTGAAGGCGAAGGAACTGTACAGGATACTCCAGGGTTTCCAGTGTTCGGAAGAAGCCAGCCCGCTGGTCAGGGTGAAAAACCGGGACTATTCCATGCCCGGAAATATCAAGGTGTACGAGACGGTTTACTCCTTCACGCTGCATGACGAGTCGGCCATGCAGGAAGGCGCGGCAAGGTTTATTCTCCCGTAAAGAGCGAGAGCTGGACGGCTGTCAGGCGGGGCTTCTTCACTTTCGGGACGGGCTTCACCTCCAGGTCCTTCAGCTCCCGGCACTTGCGCCGGATAATGGACATGATCCGCTCCTCGGAAATGAAAAACTCCTGGCGGGACAACACTTTCAGGGCATCATCAAAACGTAGGCGCTGCACCTCCGTCCAGTAATAGTAACGGCGGCACAGGGCTTCATCACGGAGTTCTATCAGGTTTTTGTCTCGTCCTTTGGCCATAAGTTCAGGTATATGCTGCAAAATTAGGCATTTAACCGGTCATTATAGATAAAAAAACGCCGCATCGTATATGAATGCGGCGTTTTTCTGTTTAGAGTGTGAACAAAATCACATGGTCATCAGTTCGGTGTCATCCTCACCCGGAACAAACGGCTCGACGCGGGTAATCACCTTGCTTTGCACTTTCACCCGTCCGCTGCCCTTGCAGACTGGGCATGTGGCGGATGAAGGAGCCCCTCCCTGATCCGGATAAAAGACACGTCCCTTGCCTTCACAACGCTTGCAGGCCATGACATGTGGCGCGATATTCTTCGTCTTTTCCATAATTACAACCGGCAGAATGAAGGCTCGATACGATGCCAGACACCGTTCTCGTCACGTTTGTGGAAATAATAATTCACTGCGGTCTTGTACACTACGTTACTTTCGCGGAAGAGGTCCATGATTTCGGTGTACTCGCTATCGAAACGGTCCTCCAACTCGTACAGCTTGCTCACCGACTTGTAGTCCAGGTCGCCCTGGCGGTTACGCTCGATCATGGTCATCCCGAGCTGGTACATCGGATCATCGGTACCCAACTCGCGCCCCATGGCGTAACGCTTCAGGTAATCCACCAGGCGCTCGGCGGCAAGGTCGGCACGCTCGTCGAAGCTCTTCACCTTGTTGCTTCTCACCTCCAGCTTCATGTCACCGTCCACGATGGTGAAACTCGCCTGCTCATCCTTGCGGAGCTGGCCGTATTCACGCATCACCGCACGGAAGGCGGCGGCTTCTTTCTCCACCCAGTCGCGGAACGCTTTCACATCATCCACGACCGGGAGCAACTTGTTCTTCACTTCAAGCATGAACTGCGCACGAAGCCCCTCATAGGCGTCGCGCCGGTTACGCTTGTTTTCCTTCTCTTCCTGCTGGAGCTGTTTCAAAAGCTCCTTCCTGTCCTGGGCGGACAGGCTTTTTAATTGTTCTTTCAAGTCCATAACTAAAAATTAAATGGTTGTTATTGTTGTTTATTCTCACGTTTACGGCGGATGGCACGCAGCTTCACCTGCAATGTGTCCAGCGCCTCACAGTCAAGTTCACGGAACTCCTTGCCGGCGATACGGCTGTCCAGGCAGAAAGTATTCACCTTGTCCCAGTCTGCCGTATCAATGCCCAACAACTGCATCTGGTGCAATACCGCGGAGCGCTTCTGGCGGAGGATCTTCCGGAGCTGTTCCTGGTAAGTGGGCGGTACCAGCTTCTGCATGGCGGCCACGGCGGCACTGTATTCCTTCAGCGTCATGTCACGCAGGCTCGTGGTACGTCCCTCCGTGTACTGGGAAACGATGCTTTCCTTCAGCGCGTCACGATCCGATGTCGGAAGGCGGTTCAAAAGGCTGTAAAACGCCGAGTAATTCTCGGGTTTGTTCAATTGCTTGCGGCTGTTGATGTCTATCTGCATGGCTATGTCGGTTTTAAGTTATCCCTTTAAAAAGGGTACGCCTCCAAAAAGAAGTTAAAACGTCACTTAAAACTTTTACAATTATGCCGGAGAACGTACCCTGATTCATTATTTTTGTCTGTCACTTTTAAATTTTACAATTATGAAATTTACAGAAGAAAATGCTAATGCCATTTTGGCCGAGATCAACAAGAAATGTTCACCGTACGAATGTCCCATGTGCAAACAAAGAACAAACTTTATTTTCGGTAAAGGTGAGTCTCAAATTTTATCGTTCCAACGGGAAGGGATGCAATTAAAAGCTGATAATGGCATCAATTTTATCCCTGTCATTGTCGGATATTGCCAAAACTGCGGCTATGTAGCGCAATTCAATCTGAATGTCATTTTCCCAGAGAAATGACACCTTTTTGGTAGGTATCATTTTGGAACTTTCCTTCTGATTCACCAGAGGTTCGGCTATCCACATTCCGTTTCTGGTGAATCACTTCAACCGACACCACACTGTTCCTGTTGGTGTTGATCGCCATAATGTATCTGTTTCCTTTCTGTCCTTTCTCGTAAAGATAAGCCCAGTTCTCCTCAACCTCCACGTAACCTTGGCGGTCAACCGGAAGACCGAAACCGTTCACGATTTGCACACGGACCTTCAGACCTTCGAATTTCTTGAATATATTGCTCATAATATTGAAGTGTTACAGGTTATTCAACTCTTATCCTTCCGGTGTATTGGTTTCCCCGAAACTTCATCCCCTTGGTGAAGCCGCCCGGATATCCCAGTTCCTTACTTCTCGCGTTTGCCAGCAACAGATGTTCCCGGCTAAGGGAGGCTACAAAACCTTTGTCCTTTTCCAGTCCCATCTCTCGGGCCTTCCGGGTGACACTGCGTTCGGAAACACCGAGCATTTCAGCCAGCTCCCGGTTGAGGGTATTGTGATAGTGGCGACGCATGATGGAAAGCATATTGCCGTTCCAGAATATACGCGTCGAGTAGCCGTTATGCTCCACAATCCGCCCCTGGGTCCGGTGCATGAAAGTACCATCGGGAACCTTCCGGGTCTTACGGTACCGCTCCCGTTTGTATTCCAGCACACATTCATGACACCAGGAACTCCGGCCTCCGTTCTTCAGCGGATAAAATTCACGCATCCACAACTTGCGGCCGCAATGCGGACAAACACGTTTACGTTTCTGTTTGTTGTTATTCTCACTCATGGCTGTTTATGCTACATTCATCAATTCAAATTTTCCCGCCAAAACGGGATAACATTGATATCCGCCTTTCTCACCTGGGCCTGCATCAGCGCCATGGACAGCAACATGCAGACACGTTTGTCAGTTTTGACGGTTCCAGATATGGAACCCACAACATGGTCACCCTTGCCGGTCACGATTGAACCCGCAACCTGCTCAAGCCCGTCCGGATGATCCTCACTGGCCGCAACGCTCATAAAAGCGCTAAGATCGTTCTCCTTACAAAAGTTCTCCACATACCGGCAGAGTTCCATTACTGCCTCTTTCTGTTTTTCTGTAATCATTTCTGTAATTTTTAATTGTTAATTAATTATATGTTACTTCTCAAGAATATAATCACATTCAAGAACCTTGACACCACTGTAAAATGTCACTTTGGACGTATCAGTGATACCGAAATGTTCTTTATCCGCGAAAATCATATTTTTCACACCGGACTTCATTTGCCGGACAACGTCCTTAGCCCTTTTATCAGTCCAGCCATGAGCGGCAAAACCGGCCTTGAACTGGTAAGTGGTCGTTACGGCACCGTTCTGGATCCTGGTGGAAACAGTAACTGTACCCACACAGTTCTCTATTGTTTTCTTCTTTCCCATGATGATTATTTATTTGTTGGTTTCCAATCCACTGTTATAACCGCATCCAGTTCACCGCTGCCTTCACAGACCGGACAAGGTTTCCGCACATCCTCGCGGCTGCCTTCCTCCGTTCCCCAGAACCAGCCGTTACCCTTGCAGTAACCACACTTGTGACCGGTACTGACGAAGTTCTCGCGGTTAGTCCCTTTACACATATAGGCAGGAGGACAGATCTCCAGCTGTTTCTTTATCCTGCTCATGCCTGGCCCCCTTTCTGTTTCGGCCCCGCCACATTCCAATAGTCATAGGCGCCCTTCTCCCAGATTGTGTATTCACCTGTGGACCCCTGATAACGTCCCTTACTGAAGGCGACATAGCCCTCCACCCATATCTTCAGATCTGCATCATACATCACACTCGTGGCCGCATCACCTTTAGGATTTTTGCCGCGGGCATGGCTGATGAAAACAAACAACTTGTCCGGAAACTCCTCCTTCAGCTGGATATAGTCACGATACGTCATCTGTGTGTATTGGAAGCTGTCAATAATCACGATGTTGAAACTTTTATGACGCCGGAGCCTGATCTTCAAGGTGGGGATGTCCTCCTTGATGAACGCCAAATGGCGGCTTACCTCGGCCATACCCAGCAGCCCCGGACTTCCGGAGTGTCGAAGGCGTCCTTCCATTTCCCCTCGAAAGGGAACACGTCATACTTCTTGTTCAAGATGTCCCTGACATTCAAGGCACGCTTCATGCCGGCCTTTTTATTATCCTTTTTCTCTTCTTCCATAGTCAGAACAGTCTTAGTTGTCGGATATTGTCAATTCGGTCAAGCACGGCCTGCCGTGCAGCACCCCGCAGCTTCTCATGGCAGAGCATCCTGCCGAGTGCCCACAGAAGGGCATTCTCACGGGTGGCAAACTGTCCCCATTTGCGCCCCGGGTTGAAACCGCCGCCGGAACCGTCCACCTCCATGTGAACGCCGGAGGTCCACCAGCCGTCCTGCTGCCCCACAAGGGCATCCAGATAGTCGCGTCCATTACGGTAAACGGTCACCGTTTCGTATTCCGTCAGAACGGGATAATCACTCCAGGGAGCGGGGAGCTGGTTACGGCCGTCTATTCTCAGGTATTCAAATTTGTTTTCCATATCCTTTAAATTACGTTTGAACGGTATTTGAACGGGAATCATTCCCCCGTCATGCGTTTTACCTTGTGAATGGACTTCCTCACACGGCGCAAATCAAAGTCACATGTCGAAGCCTCCTTTATCACATTGTCGATATCCCTCTTGTCGGTCACCCCATTGGCGGAACAGATCGCGAACACGTCATTCACATCCGTGGGTTCCAGTTCATAGAACTTCCGACCTATACGGCTGTAGAACTCCTTGTAACCAGGCTTCTGGTAGCGCAGGCCGTTACTGATGCGTTTGGCAATATAATCAGTACTCAAGAACACAACACCGCATTTCTCCTCCAGCTTGTTGTACAGGCTGATAAAGTAGTGGAACACCGGTTCGGTCAGCTTGTCCGCCTCATCGAACACCAGCAGGGGTGCGTCCATCTGGATGATGTCATCCAAAATAAGTCCCCATACCTCACGGATATTATACCCTTCAGTCCGGATTCCGACCGTGCGGGCAATCTCACGAACGAAGTCACCTTTCTTCATGTCCTCGGAGCAGAGGATATAGAAAACCTCCTTATGCTCCTGAAGGTAAACACGGGCGGTGGTACTCTTACCACAACCGGCCTCACCGGTCACCCATGTGACGTTACGCCAACGCTGCGCATCGGAAAGCACAGCCGTGATCTCCTGGTAAGCACCGGTCTCCACAATCTGCCAGCCGGTAGCGCTTACACCACCGACCTGCGAAGCGACATTACGGAACATCTCGTCGCTGATATTCTCATAACGGCCGTTCAGGATATTGCTCACAGTACCCACACTGACTCCCTTCAGACTACCCGCGGCTTTCGTCTGGCTCGGATACTTCGCCACGTAAGCCCGGAGGCTCTCGCTGATGGCGTCTTTCTCTTTCATTGTAATTTCCATAATCAATAATTTTTATCTTGTTATAAATCTGTTCCTTATAATTTTCCGACCACCTTACGGATGCTCACTTCCTTCTTCTCAAAACTGTCCCATGTCACGTTGCTGATGACTTTCATGTCACGACCTATGGAAGGACGGGGCGGCTGACTGTATTTTCTTGTGCGGCGGTCAATCTGGCGTTGCGCTTCCTTGCCGAGCCCTTTCAGGTCAGGAGTACGCAAACCGTTCTGTTCCGGTGCGACACCATGCTCATACTCGATATCCTTGGCGACGACCTGACGGTTTATACGCTCATTGATGACGGCCTCCTGCTGGGTGCGGATGAAACGTTTCTCGTCTTCCGTCTGCTCCTGCTGGGCACGGTGGATCATCAGCGGGAACGAAGCCACACACTCGAAACGCATTGCTCCGCCCTTATCCTTGTACAGCAGGCGCACGCTGCTCATGTCATAAGGATCGTACTGGACATAGAACTTCTTGTAGGTGTTACGCCGGCGCCATTCCAGATCAGGCTCACCGGGAGCGGAGAAAACCTCGTAGGGGTATTTCTTTCCCCGTACCGTGATCTCGATACCGCTGGCGGTGAACAGAGACGGTTTTTCGGTTGTGTACCAGAACATTTCCACCATATCCGGCACACTTACCGTATCAGTAGCCTCGTTCACGCTGGTATTGTACATTTCCATACGGGAGATGCCGGTGACCGGATGCTTCATTGAGTTCCACTGCTCACGGGAAGCGGCATACTGCTCCTTCAGCTCCTCCAGTGTGGGAAGGGAGCCGATGTTCGCGTTGATGAATTCCAGGTTCGGACGGCTTGTCTCTCTCTTTGCCGTAATATTCTGCCCGGTGAAACTGAAACGTTTTTTCAACACCTGGCTCTGGAAGCGGTAGAAAATGTTCTCAATCGTTTTGGACTCGCCGTTATACGGGGCTGTCGGGCGGTGGATACGGCTGATCTTCGAGAAAAGGCCCAACGCCGCGTTTTTCTTATGACCGCCCTGGTTGTCGCACACGATCTCGTAAGGTTTGTGCCGGCTCGTTTGGATAGCCATGCGGAAAGCATGGTACTGGGCGATATAGTCCTCATTGTCGCTAATGTAATAACCGAGCAGAACTTCACTATAGGCATCCACCACCTCGTACACGCTTGTAGTGCACTTATTTCCGTTCTCATCACGATAGTAGAGGTTCAACTTCGTACCGTCACCATACCAGAGGCTGTCACGACGGCTCGGAAGGATTGTCCGGTGTTTACGGTCATAACGCTGGTGTGCCTTCATTTCCCCATAAACGGCATCGTACCACAGAGGTTCGACACGCGGACTGTTGAACCATTCGCGGAGGCTACGGGGGCTCTTCAGGGGCTTCCAGCCACGTTCCAGAGCGACACGGTTATACTCCTCAAAAATCTCCATATCCGTATAAACCGGAACGCGGCTACGTTTCAATGCAACAAGGTAACGCCCGCCGTCCTCCTCGATCTTCAGCGTATTGCTGTTGCCGTATTTACCGCTCACAAGCACACCGTAGTTGTCGGGACGGAACTTGTTTATAAGTGCTTTCAACCGGCCTACACTGCCCGGAAGACTATGCCCGTACACCGGACGCCATTCCTCACTCGTGACAAGCAGAAGTTCCCAAAGGTTACGGCGGAAACCGGTCAGCTTGTTATTGGATGAACTCAAGCGTTTGAACTCTTCCATCAGCGCGTTCAGTACCGAGGCATTCCAAGTGTATTCCTTCTTCACATCCATGGGAAGAGCGACCATCTCACCGTTCTTGTCGTAGCGGTACTCCTCAAAAAAGCTCTCGGCCTTCTCGTCTTTCTTCACTATGTTACGAATCATTTCTTCTCGCATCTGTTTCTCGGGCTCGCCATGACGCTCAACCCAACGTTTCTTGTATTTCTCGGGAAGGGAAGAATAGGAATACAGGGCTACATTGCCCTCGCCACCGCCACGGTTGATACTTTCGATGTTACCGCGACGGACATTTTGGTATAAAGTTATATACTTCATCACCGGATTATCTCCTGAAGTAAGCTCTTCACAGGTTACACACAGTATATTATTATAGTATTCCATTTTCCGTTCTGTTATCAGTCCTCCAAATCATTCAAAGGGACATGCCTCTTCAACAGCCGTACTGAAGCCCCAAAGTTCAGTACAACAAAAAGCGCCCAAAGCAAATTGTCTTCACTCACAGAAAATATCAGACAGAAATTCAGACAGAAGTAAAGTACACAAAGGCGCTGCTTCCAGTTCAAGTGTATAAACCAGCGCAGCTGGTCACCGAACAATGCCATCAACTCACTTTTCATCGCTTTCCTTCTTTTCAGGGTTACCACCTACCTTGGTTCCACCGCGCTCGATGGCGAGCTTGCGGATGGAACGGGCCAACTTGCTGTTCTTGCGGAATGCAAGGGAGTGGGAGACCATTTCCCGGGAACAACCCAGCAAACCGGCTATTTTACCCACCTCTCTGTATTCTACCACTATTCGTTCTTTCATAATTCGCTGATAAGTTAAATTATTGTAGCGGGCAGTCGCGGACTCGAACCACGGACCATGGCCTCTCCCTTGCGGGAGTTTGGCGTGTTCTACCAACTGAACTAACTGCCCCGGAAATCTATCGGAGTTCTTGTATGGCATCCTCCGGAACACATATCACAGTCCAAACCTGGCCATCTTTCATATAATCGACATTATATTCACGACCGAAAGTACAAATGTTATAGTCCCAATCGCGGATTACACCATCAATGACTTCACCGTTCCTCTTGGTGATTCTCACACTTTGTCCCTTTTTAAATTTTGCTTCCATTATATCTTCGTTTTAAGTATATCAATATTAATTACATCCAACACGTTAGATGTTCTTAGGCTATTCACGATAAGGGTGGCTAATACTATACTGTTTTCTGCCATCCACCTCTTTGCTTGCCTGACAGCCACTTCCTTGCTGTACCCATCCGGAATAAAAGCCCCCAGGTCATTATAACTCCGATCTGTCAATTCAAAATAATACCGTTTCATAACCTTCTATTTTTCTTCTTTTTATATTTCTCATTGTCACCTCAAGCCTTTTTTGTAGCTTTGGGGCGGTGTTCACACTTTGAACACGTGGCAAATATAAATCATCTTTCGCAAATTGCAAAACAATCTGCGAAATAATTTCGCAAAATATAAAACAATGAATAAAAAAGAAAGATTAGAGGCTATTATAAAGCATTACAGTGACGGAAAGCCTTCTGTTTTTGCAAAGTTAATAGGGGTTGCTCCCTCAACTATAAGCTCGTGGCTGTCGCGAGACACACTTGACTACGATCTTCTTTTTGCAAAATGCGAAAATCTGTCCTCAGAATGGCTTTTGACTGGTAGGGGAGAGATGATTAACATACAAACTGCCACTTTTAATAATACAACTACCCTGCCACAAAAAGAAAGTACGGGAATAGAAGACAAATTACTAGCAATTATAGCAGATAAAGATGCCACTATCCGAGAGATGGCAGAGGAAATAGGTGCACTTAAGCAAACAATCGTGCAACTTAAACAGGACAATTTGGGGCGTGTTTCAGGTGCGGAGAGTTCAACACTTGCAGGCGCCGGGTAAAATGCGTTATATGGGGTGAAAGGGGTAAAAAGCAACAAAACACTGATTTTTAGAGATATGAATTAAAATATAGGGGAGTAAATAAATATTATCAATGTATTATTTACCCCCTCAAATAGTTTAAAAACAAGCAAAAACAAGTCCTATCTATATTATATAGATAGACAAATCGCTAAAAAATAATCCGAAAATGTAAACCCAAGTGTAAACCCTATTAAAACGTTTCGTTTTTGTAATGGAGAAAATGTAAACCCAAGTTGTAAACCCAAGTGTAAACCCTTTCAATTTTTCCGACTGTTCAAACCGTTCAAAGTAAGTAGCAGCCTCCCATTGATGTACTATTACCGACACGAATACAAAAAAAGCCGCAAAAAGCGGCTTTATAGACGTTCTAAGGCTGTTTCAGCCCTTTCTGGTGCATGTTATCAAGCGAGACTGAATAATCATTGCACGTTTCGTGTATTTGGCAATGTCATCAACCAGTCCAGCATGTAAAAACTATCTTTGTATATGAGAGCGATCTGGAAAGGTTCATGGAGAATAACCGATGAACAAACCCGAAATCTCCCCTATCCCACCTTCAATGTAAAGCATTTCATTTGAACGGCGTTCAAACGAGGCTAAAATGTAAGCCCAATGTAAAGCGATGTAAACGTTTCGTTTTTCCAAGTCACTCTCCCCTACTTCATCATAACGCTTTGACAGCCAAAGCAATCAGTCATTTTCAGGCCGACCACATATTGACACGTTTCGTTTTTCCCCCCTTAGACTGAAAAGGCAATTATTCCCAGTTTGTCACGCAAGAAATCCAAAGAACGGTGTACCTGTGTGGCAACAGTCTTTTCCGAGATATTCAATTGGTCGGCTATCTCACGATAGTTCAACCCTGATTTCCAGTAAAGCATAAAAACTTCCCGGCGCGCTGGAGGCAGTTCTTCTAAAAGTTTCAGGATATATTCTTCCAAAAACAAATAATCCAGTTCTTCAT
>PPYF01672135.1_pt1 | contig 37080 bp, 49 predicted proteins | sample 1559871 | NCBI WGS metagenome assembly PPYF01 (sample SAMN08240021, study PRJNA423297) | Human gut metagenome, whole genome shotgun sequencing project.
GCTTTCCGCCCGAATACCAAAGCGTTGTTCGGCGAAACCATCTCCAATCCGAGCATCGATGTGCTGGACATCGAAAAGTTCGCACGCATCGCACACAAGCACGGTGTGCCTTTGATTGTGGACAACACCTTCGCCACTCCCATCAACTGCCGCCCGTTTGAATGGGGAGCGGATATCGTCACCCATTCTACAACCAAATACATGGACGGTCATGCCACCAGTGTAGGAGGCGCCATTGTGGACAGCGGCAACTTTGACTGGGAAGCCCATGCGGACAAATTCCCCGGTCTGACCCAGCCCGACGAGTCTTATCACGGACTGACTTATACCAAAGCGTTCGGCAAAATGGCTTACATGACGAAAGCAACCGCCCAACTGATGCGTGACCTCGGCTCCATCCAGTCTCCGCAAAATGCGTTCCTGCTGAATCTGGGATTGGAAACATTACACCTGCGCGTGCCCCGTCATTGCGAAAACGCACAGAAAGTGGCCGAATGGCTGGAAGCCAACCCGAAAGTGAAATGGGTGAACTATTGCGGACTGAAAAGCAGCAAATACTATGATCTGGCACAGAAATATATGCCAAACGGCTCGTGCGGTGTCATCGCTTTCGGCTTGAACGGAACCCGTGAGGAAGCGATAGAATTTATGGACAGGCTGAAATTCATCTGCATCGTAACCCATGTGGCCGACGCACGGACCTGCGTACTGCATCCCGCCAGCCATACTCACCGCCAGCTCACCGACGAACAGTTGCGCGAAGCGGGAGTAGCTCCGGACTTGATTCGTCTTTCAGTGGGCATCGAGAATGTAAACGACATCATAGCCGACATTGAGCAAGCTTTACAATAAGACGAAGCGGATGAAAAAAATCATTATCATTGGCGCCACTTCCGGCATCGGACTGGAAGTGGCGCGATGCTATCTGAAAGACGGCTGGCAAGTAGGCGTGGCAGGACGTAGAGAAGAAGAACTGGAAAAGCAACGCGGGAAAGGGCATATAGCCGTAATCAGCTCCATAGCAGGCACCAAAGGGCTGGGATCCGCCCCAGCTTATTCAGCTACCAAGCGGTTTCAGAACACGTACATAAATGCATTGGAGCAATTGGCACACATGAAGAAACTAAACATCTCCTTCACCGATATCCGTCCCGGATTTGTCGCCACTCCTTTGCTGAAAGATGATAAATATCCGCTGCTGATGCATACTTCCCAAGTAGCATCTCAAATTGTAAAAGCCATTTCCCGAAGGAAAAGAGTAGCCATCATAGACTGGCGCTATCAGTTTATCGTATTCTTCTGGAAATTGATTCCCGGATGGTTATGGGTGAGGTTGCCTGTGCGGAACCAATAATCCCCAGCCAATATCATTTCATAAGAAAAACCCCTTGTTCTCATCCTGAACTTGCGAAAGATTTGTAAACAAGGCGAGGGTTTCTTCATTCTACTCCCCGAAATTACCTGAATGAAAGGAATTGGTTAAAGGGACCGGCAAAGCCTGTGATCATGCTGATGAAAGATCAAACAGGCTATTGAATGATGCTTTCTTTGTAAAGCTGAACCTCTTTACAAACATAGAAACTTAAAAAAATTCTTTTCCCTTTGTAACAACTTTCCCACTTCCCCCGTCTATCTGATTGAAAGCGCTTTCAAAAAACAATTTCAGTATGAACAAAAACCAAATAGAACCATGAAAAAGTTTGTATTTACTCTATTGCTAGTCTTCGTCTGCCATCTGGGCTACGCCCAAGGCATCAACGGTCTTTTCAATGAATTCGGCAGCGAAAAAAATGCCGATTGTGTCAAAGTATCTTCTTTCATGATGTCTCTTGGAAAAATGTTTGCCGGACACGATGAAGACGCTGAGATAATAAGAAAAATAAAGTCAATAAAAGTACTGGACCTGGAATCTTGTACGGCAAGCGTAAAAGAACGGTTCAACAAAAAAGTGAACAAACTGAATCTGAAAGGATATGATGAGCTGATGCGTGTAAACGATGAAGGCGAGAAAGTCCGCGTGCTGATGAAAACAAAAAAGGAAACTATCCGTGAACTGCTGTTTGTATGCACCGGAAAAGAAGACTGTACACTGGTACAGATAAACGGAAAATTCACAAAGGATGATATAAACAAATTAGTAAATCAGGAAACAGGGAAGAAGCATGGACACCGCTGAGTTTAAGCAACAATTTCTACCTTACCACCGGAAACTCTACCGGGTAGCCTTCCGGCTGACGGGCAACCCTCAGGATGAGGAGATAGAGCAAGCCACAGGACTGAATGCCATCAACATACGTGTGTTGCTGAGCCGCGCCCGCAAAAAGATACGTGAACAATATAATGCAATAATGAACTATGAAAGTAAATGAAATAGAAAGACTATTGACCCGGTATTACGATGGAGAAACCAGCGAAACCGAAGAAAAGGAACTGAAACGCTTTTTTACCGAAGAGGACGTTCCGGCTCATTTACTTGCCGAGAAGGAAATCTTCATGCAACTGGCAGCACAGCCCGCTCCCGAAATACCGGAAGGACTGGAAAGCAGGCTGAGCCGCAAGATAGACCAATGGGACACAGGCGAAAGACGCACGCTGAAAATAAAAAAACATACACGGGTCCTCCGCTTGCAATGGATAGGGAGCATAGCCGCCAGCCTGCTCATCCTGCTCTCCGTAGGACTGTACCTATACAAGCCCTATCCGGCACCGCAAGATACCTGCGCCACCCCCGAAGAAGCATACGTACAGGCCCAGAAGGCACTTATCATGCTTTCCAGCAGCCTGAATAAAGGAATAGAAAAAGTGGAATTGGTGCAGGAAGCCACCGGAAAAATTCAAGAGAACGTAAACGAACAATTAAACCGATTAAATAACATAAAACAATGAAACGTACATATATCATTACCTTATTGCTCTCTCTGTGCTCACTGTTCACCTACGCACAGGACAGTTTTTTCGACAAGTTCGCTGATATGGACGGGGTAACCTCTGTCTATATCTCAAAAGCCATGCTCAGCCTGATGCCCGACATGAAAACGGAAGGGGTAAATATAGGCGAAGTAGCCTCCAAACTGGATAACATCCAGATTCTAAGTTGTGAAAAACCCGACATTATCGCCAAGCTGAAAAAAGAGACAGCTTTCATCAGTCCCAAGAACGGCTACGAGGAACTGATGCGCATAAACGATGAAGGCGAAAAGACCATCATTTATCTGAAACGGAACAAAAACAAAGAAAAGGAATTTGTATTGATGAGTCAGGAAAAAAATGAATTTACCATCATCGCCATCACAGGAAATCTGACCCTGCAAGAGATACAAGGCATCATCAACAAGGAGTAACTCCACACATCCCCCACCTTTCCTCTATCACCGGAGTAACATTGTAAGCGGGCACATCACCATCATTCACCACATCGAACACCAGTTTGCTGTCTTCTTCCGCATCAATAACATGGTTACGGTTATCATCGATAAAACGCAGGTTGATAATCCTCAATCCCGATGAAGGCTCATAAGAGGAAGTGTGCTCATACTGCGAAGAAGAAGGATAAGTCTTTACGTAATACTCCTCCGCCTGATAAGTTTCCTCCCGAGGTGTAGTTATGGCATTTCCCACAGCAGCCCCCGTTACAGTTCCCAGCAGGGCGCCGAATTGCGAACCGTTGTATCCGCCGGCCCTGTCACCCACAATAGCGCCTAATACTCCGCCGATGGCCGCACCGGCTTGTACTGCCGCCGGATTGCCTTGCATTCCGGATGGTGAGCAAGCCGAAAGCAAAGCGGTCGGAATGCATAAAATGAATATCATTTTTCTCATACCCCAAGTAGTTTATAATCTTTATCAGACAGACAAATATACTTTTTCCTATTGACAATGGGTTCATCGGCTATGTTAAAATTTCATTTCCTGTCATGCATCCTCATCGGTCTAACCGCCATCATTCCGGATGGAAGGCTCTTCTTCCTAAAATGAAAAGATAAGTCTAAATAACACAAGAAACAGAAGGAGACGTTTTTTTTTCTATATATTTGCCGGAAAAGGATTATAGGAACAATCTACTTCTATCAGGCAGGGACACCCACTATATGTCTAACCATAGCGGTCACTTTCGTTCCTTTTCTGGCATTGGTGAAGTATCACAACCGGTTGTTTTTCCGCAAAGACTGGCTGGAAACCTGCATACGGGTGAATAGTGACGAGCTTTCCGCACTGGCGGACAACTATGAGCCATTTGAGGACGGAAAGGAATTCACAAACCCGGCCCACAGGTATTCTTTTGACCTGGACTTGTTCGGAAGGCACTCCTTGTTCCAGGCCTTGAACCGTACCTGCACTTCATTCGGAAAGGAAAAACTGGCAGAATGGTTGCAAAATCATCTGGAGATAAAGGAAGAGATAATCCAACGGCAGGAGGCGACAAAGGAACTGGCTGCTTATTCCGATTTCCGGGAAACATTCCGGATCACCGGCCTGCTCTACAAAGGGGCGACAAGCGACCGTGAAGAAATTAAAGAGTGGACGGAAGCACCTGCCTATTTCAGCAAGAAATGGTGGAGCCGCCCGTTATTGGGAATCGTTCCCGGAGTCAACATCGTACTGGCTATGCTGGGAGTGGCGGGGGTCATTCCGATGACATGGTTCGGACTGGCCTTCGGACTGTTCGTGATAGGTAGTTTCGGACTGATAAAGCCTGTCAGCAACCTGCAAAGAGTGTATGACAAGAAATTACGTATCCTGTCTATCTACGCCGAACTGATCAGCCTGATAGAAAACCGGGAAATGAACGCTCCGCTACTCAGACACCTGAAAGCTGAATTCGGCATGAACGGGAAATCCACCACCCATATCTTGAAAGAGCTTTCACGGGAACTGGACAAACTGGACTTGCGCAACAACCAACTGCTATATGTCTTGCTGGAAGGTTCCATGTTCTGGCAACTCCGGCAGGTAATGCGCATTGAGCAATGGAGGCACAAATATGGAAAATATCTGCTCCACTGGCTGGACGTATTGGGTGACATTGATGCTCTTTGTTCTCTGGCGACATTTGCCGGCAACCATCCCGCATACACCTATCCGACCATTGCCGGCAAGCCTTTTGTATTCCTTGCAAAGGATATGGGACATCCCCTGATGCCTGCACGGCAATGTGTGACCAATGATGCCGATATCCCCTCAAGACCGTTCTTTGTCATCATCACAGGAGCCAACATGGCAGGAAAAAGTACTTATCTGCGTACAATCGGAGTGAATTATGTATTGGCATGTACCGGCTGCCCCGTATGCTGTTCCTCCCTTGAAATATATCCTGCCAAACTAGTGACAAGCTTGCGGACTTCCGATTCGTTGACAGACAACGAATCTTACTTCTTTGCCGAACTAAAACGATTGAAACAAATTATAGACCGCCTGAATAAGGGAGAGGAGTTGTTCATCATTCTGGATGAGATTTTAAAAGGAACCAACTCGATGGACAAGCAGAAAGGCTCATTCGCCCTGGTACGCCAACTGATGGAACTGAAGACGAATGGCATCATTGCCACACACGACCTGCTATTAGGGAAACTAATAGAATATTTCCCCAAAGAGATACGGAATTATTGCTTTGAAGCTGATATTACCAACGATGAACTGACTTTTTCATACAAACTCCGTGAAGGTATCGCACAAAATATGAATGCCTGCTTCCTGATGAAAAAGATGGGGCTAATCATCAACGACTAACCCCACCCGACAATTTATCACATTAACGTCTTAAGCAAATAAAGCAGACCTTCACAGGCACACCTTATTTCATAACATAAAGAGTCATAGAAAATCAAAATTCACTTGTTTCCAAGCAATGTACAAACGCACTTGCATCATCTCCCGTGAAATAAAACACAGAAGATGCAGGTTCGTATGTATAGGGGATGAAACGGAACAGCTGGGCCGCAACGAATTTCTTGTCCTGAGAAATCATATAGTCCATACGTACGTTTCCGTTTGTCTTTACTTTCACGTCATTCCTGGTTTCAAAACCTTTTTTCTCCAACGCATCCGTCAAAGCCTGTAAATCGCATACATCAAAGAAGCAGGTCCCTTCTTTAGCTACGCTGCCGGTAGGTGCATATACCCATTCCTTGCCTCGCCAGAAAAAGCGGAATACGGCCCACAGAAACAAAATGGTTCCACCGGCCATAAGCACCATGCTCATGGTGGATGAGGAATCCCCCATCTTTAAAGAGGTTGCAAATGCACCCGCACCTATCACACAAAGGATAGCGGATATGATAATAGAAGAAACACTAGTACGTTTTACGACATCAGGGTGTGTTGTTGAAAACAAGGTTGCTTCAGTAGAAACTGTATTACTCATAATAATTTAAATTTTATTCTTTACTAATTAAAAATACAATAATTCATACCAAGGTCACATCTCGCCAATCACCCGGCAAGACAGAACCATGAAAAACAAATTGGTAAAAGAATAAAAGCTAAATAAGAATGCGCCTCATACCAAAGATATAGTGCTCGCAAGCACTATCCCAGGGAAGGGAATAGGAAGAGGCATACACATGGGTATGACAGCTTGCAAGACTGGCCATCCGGGCGGCCATCTTACGCAACAAAATTTTGATAAATTGGGTAGTCTCCATGGAGGAAAAACGGTACATACGCTCTGCAGAGGCACTGACGCGATGTGCTAAAGTATGAGCGTCCCCAAACTCCATATCTGCTATTCCCTTATTGCTATCCAAGGGAATGACACGATCTTCATTGATGGAGTGCTGCGGAGTAGTATCCGTATGCTGTACAGTACATACCGTCATTGATGCAGCTGGAACTGCATCTACATATTCTGTTCCGGCAAAAGCCAAGGCAAACAGAAAAAATAATATGACTGTAACAAATCCTTTCATTGCTTACTGTTTGGTTTACAAAGATAACATAAATAGCGTTTTAGGTTTCATTTCATACAATAATTAACACATATCAAAGGTATTTTGTTTTAAGGGAGCTATGAAGGATTATCCAAAATTATGAAGGATCGGTTCTCAATTCCTTCATGGTTTCTTCCTGAAAAGCAACAGGTTACCTATCTATGACGGTTTTGAAGGAATTATTCGATGTTTCTAATTCCGACTTTAAATTAAAAGCTGTTCTTGTTCTGCATGCCTCGTCCGTATCAAAACTTTTGTAAACAGAACAAGTAATATGCATGTGGACAGAAGCCTCACAGCTTGTTTTCTCATTACTGCCGGTCAGGGCATAAAATAAAAAAAGCCACAGCTTTTATAGCTATGGCTTTTATATATATGATGATTACAGATTATTCAGCTTTAGGGGCTTCCTCTGTAGTTTCAGCTGCCGGTGCTGCAGGAGCTTCTGTAGCGGCTGCACTCTTCTTAGAACGACGAGTACGAGTTGCTTTCTTAGCAGTTGCAGTCTTAGCCATGTTTTCATCGTAATCTACCAATTCGATAAAGCACATTTCAGCATTATCACCCAAACGATGACCTGTTTTGATGATACGAGTATAACCACCCGGACGATCTGCTACTTTTACAGAGATTTCTTTGAACAACTCCGTTACAGCAAACTTATCTTGCAAGTTGCTAAATACAACACGACGTGAATTAGTTGTGTCGTCTTTAGATTTTGTAATTAAAGGCTCAACGAATTTCTTCAAAGCTTTAGCCTTTGCAACAGTCGTAGTGATTCTTTTGTGCTTGATCAAAGAACAAGCCATGTTAGATAACATAGCACTTCTATGAGAAGCAGTACGACCTAAATGATTGAATTTCTTATTATGTCTCATTTTTTATTCTTTATCTAATTTATATTTAGAGATATCGGTTCCAAACGACAGATTCAGACCCTCGAGCAAATCATCAAGCTCCGTGAGCGATTTCTTACCGAAGTTTCTGAACTTCAACAGATCTGTCTTGTTGAACTGTACCAAGTCACCCAATGTTTCCACATCGGCAGCTTTCAAGCAGTTCAAGGCACGAACTGAGAGGTCCATATCAACAAGCTTAGTCTTAAGCAGCTGGCGCATGTGCAATACTTCTTCATCAAATTCTTCATTGCCGTCCACATCGGATGTTTCAAGAGTAATCTTTTCATCAGAGAACAACATGAAATGATAAATCAATATTTTAGCGGCTTCTTTCAAAGCTTCCTTCGGGTGAATGGAACCATCGGTAGTAATTTCCAATACCAGCTTTTCGTAGTCAGTCTTCTGTTCAACACGGAAGTTTTCCACCTGATATTTTACATTACGTATCGGTGTGTAAATAGAATCGATAGGAATTACATTAACATCGGTACAATATTCGCGGTTTTCGTCGGCCGGAACATACCCTCTACCTTTATTAATGGTAATGTCCATCTGCATTGTTGCTTTTGAATCTAAATGGCAAATAACCAATTCAGGATTTAACACTTCAAATCCAGTCAAATACTTACTTATATCACCTGCCTTAAATTCACTAGAATTCTCAACGGTAATGCTTACCTTTTCATTTTCGAACTCTTCTACTACTTGCTTAAATCTGACTTGCTTCAGATTTAAGATAATGTTGGTCACGTCTTCTTTAACACCGGGTACAGATGCGAACTCATGTTCTACACCTTCGATCTTAATCGTGTTGATTGCAAATCCTTCCAATGAAGAAAGAAGAATACGGCGTAAAGCATTACCTACGGTAATACCGAAACCGGGTTCGAGTGGACGGAACTCAAATTTTCCAAATCTGGAGTCCGCTTCCAACATTAATACTTTATCAGGTTTTTGAAATGCTAATATCGCCATGAAATTAATTATTATTTAGAGTACAATTCAACGATCAAGTGTTCTTTAATGTTTTCAGGAATGTCTGCTCTTTCAGGTATATGTAACAACTTACCTACCTTAGAACTTTCATCCCACTCCAACCAAGGATATTTGCTGTGATTGAATCCTGCAAGTGAATTAGCAATCACTTCCAAAGATTTAGATCTTTCGCGTACACCCACAATCTGACCGGGTTTTACAGAGAATGAAGGAATATTAACTACCTTTCCATCTACTGTAATGTGCTTGTGACTTACTAACTGACGGGCAGCAGCACGAGTCGGAGCAATACCCAAACGGAACACCACGTTGTCAAGACGAGCCTCTAAACTCTGCAACAAGATTTCACCGGTAATACCGTTAGCACTTGCAGCCTTTTCAAACAGGTTACGGAATTGTTTTTCCAATACACCGTAAGTATATTTAGCTTTTTGTTTTTCTGCCAACATGACACCATACTCAGAAGTCTTTCTTCTTCTGTTGTTACCATGTTGTCCGGGAGGATAATTCTTCTTAGATAAAACTTTATCTGCTCCAAAGATTCCTTCACCGAATTTACGGGCAATTCTTGATTTTGGTCCAGTATATCTAGCCATTTCTTTTTCTAATTTAATTGTTACTAATGAACTTAATTTGTTGCAGCCGCGATTACAGAAAGGAAGTGCAATCCATTATTAACAAAATCAAGTTACATATAAAAATAGGTTATCTATTAAACTCTTCTTCTTTTCGGAGGACGACAACCGTTGTGCGGAAGCGGAGTTACATCAATAATTTCAGTAACCTCGATACCAGCTCCGTGAACAGTTCTGATAGCAGACTCACGTCCGTTTCCAGGACCCTTTACATAAGCTTTCACCTTTCTCAGGCCAAGATCAAACGCTACCTTAGCGCAATCTTGTGCAGCCATCTGTGCTGCATAAGGAGTGTTCTTCTTAGAACCTCTAAATCCCATCTTACCTGCAGAAGACCATGAGATAATCTGACCTTCACTATTTGCCAGAGATACAATGATGTTGTTGAATGAAGAATGAACATGCAACTGTCCATTAGCGTCAACCTTCACATTTCTCTTCTTAGCTGCGACTGTTTTTTTTGCCATATCAACAATTATTATTTAGTAGCTTTTTTCTTATTTGCAACTGTTTTCTTTCTTCCCTTACGTGTACGAGCGTTGTTCTTAGTGCTCTGGCCACGAACCGGCAGACCAATACGGTGACGTACACCACGATAGCAACCAATATCCATTAATCGCTTAATGTTTAATTGCACTTCTGAACGAAGATCACCTTCTACTTTGTATTCAGCACCAATGATTTCACGAATTTTAGCAGCCTGGTCATCTGTCCAGTCTTTTACTTTCACATCTCTGTCAACACCAGCCTTATCCAAGATTTTTGCTGAACTACTGCGTCCAATACCATATACATAGGTTAACGCAATCTCGCCTCTCTTATTCTGAGGCAAATCTACACCAACTATTCTTATAGCCATATACTAAATTATTTTTTTTGCAAAAATAATAAATTATCCTTGACGTTGTTTAATCTCATGCCCGTTTTCTAGCTCAACACGAAACATTGCATTAGACAATGCTTCAACTATAACTCCATCTTGTTCTATTGCGGATTGCTTTGCCATATTAAATTGCTTTATCTCCTAATACTTGTTCGACATATTCAAATGAGGACAAAATATCTGCCTTCCCAACTCCTATTGCAACTGTATGCTCAAAGTGAGCGGCACATTTCCTATCGCGTGTACGCACTGTCCATCCATCTCTTTCCATTACTATCTGGCGGGAACCCAATGTTATCATCGGTTCGATGGCAATGCACATACCCTTTTTCAACTGAGTGCCGTATCCTCTTTTTCCATAATTGGGTACCTGCGGATCTTCATGCATATCTTTTCCAATACCATGACCTACGAATTCTCTTACCACACCATAGGAATTAGCCTCGCAATGTTGCTGGACAGCAAAACCTATATCACCCAAACGCTTTCCATGAATGGCATTCTCTATACCTAAATATAAAGCTTCTTTTGTTGTCTTCAAAAGTTTCAAGACCTCAGGATCAACTTCTCCTACACAGAAGGTATAAGCTGAATCCCCACAAAACCCATTCATATAAGTACCACAATCAACAGAAACAATATCACCTTCTTTCAAAGGGATATCATTGGGAATACCGTGTACAACCTGATCATTTACCGAAGTACACAAGGTACTGGGAAACGGATCACCATACTGATTGGGAAAACCTTTAAAAGTAGGAACAGCTCCATTATCTCTAATAAACTCTTCAGCCACCTTGTCAAGTTCCTTAGTTGTCACACCGGGTTTTATCAATTTAGCAACTTCAGCCAGAGTCCTACCTACAAGTAGGTTACTCTGACGAAGCAGCTCTATCTCATCATCTGTCTTAAGAAATATCATCTCAGACTAATTAATATGCAGCAACATTACCAGCACGCCCCTTGATTCTTCCGGAATTTAACAATCCGTCGTAATGGCGCATCAGCAAATGACTTTCTACCTGTTGGAGTGTATCCAATACAACACCTACAAGAATCAATAAGGATGTACCACCGAAGAACTGGGCGAACTCAGCTTTTACTCCAAAAATACCGGCAAATGCAGGCATGATGGCTACAAGAGCCAAGAATATAGAACCCGGCAGAGTAATACGAGACATGATCGCATCTATATACTCAGCTGTATTCTTACCTGGTTTTATTCCCGGAATAAAACCATTATTTCTCTTCATATCTTCTGCCATCTGGTTAGGATTAATTGTTATTGCAGTATAGAAGTAGGTAAACACAATAATCAATATTGCAAAAACAAAATTATACCAGAAGCTAGTATGATCTACAAATGCACGTACAATACCACTTGCTGTTGCAGCATTTGAGAAACCTACCAATGTAATAGGGATAAACATGATTGCCTGGGCAAAGATGATAGGCATTACATTCGCAGCATTCACCTTTAAAGGAATATATTGTCTTGCACCACCATATTGTTTGTTTCCTACAATACGTTTCGCATACTGTACGGGAACTTTGCGGACGCCTTGAACCAGCAAAATTGCTGCTGCAATAACGAACAACAAAAATACTATTTCCAACAAAAACATGATGATACCACCTGCACCCGGAGAAGCCAGACGAGAAACAAACTCCTGGAATAAAGATTGTGGCAGACGGGCAATAATACCAATCAAAATGATGAATGATATACCATTACCTATCCCCTTATCTGTTATTCTTTCTCCAAGCCACAGAATAAACATACTTCCAGCTGCCAAAATGATGGTAGAAGTAATTATAAAGAATGTCCAATCTAATGAAGCATTAAGTGATGGTCCGGCTTGCATCTTAAGGTTAAGCAAGTATGAGGGAGCTTGGAAAACCAAAATTGCAATTGTCAATATACGAGTATACTGATTGATTTTTCTTCTACCACTTTCACCTTCACGCTGGATTTTCTGAAAGTAGGGAACAGCAATCGCCAAAAGCTGAATTACAATTGATGCCGAGATATATGGCATGATTCCCAATGCAAAAATAGATGCATTGGAAAACGCTCCTCCAGAGAACATGTTTAACAAGGCTAACAAACCTTCACTCGTTTGTTTATGCAACTGAGTTAACATAGCAGGGTTAATACCTGGCAGAACCACGTAAGAACCAAACCTGTAAATTGCAACAAATAATATAGTAATGAGGATCCTTTGTCTCAGATCCTCAATTTTCCATATATTCTTTAATGTTTCAATAGATTTTCTCATTGAATCAGAGTTTTACTGCATTACCACCAACAGCTTCGATTGCAGCTACCGCACTCTTTGAAAAAGCATTAGCTTCCACATCAAGCTTAGTAGTCAAACTACCGTTACCTAGTACTTTTACCAATTGATTAGAAGAAATGAAACCAGCTTCAATAAAGTCATTCATACCTACCTTAGTCAGATTCTTAGCTTCAGCCAATTTCTGAATAGTTTCAAGGTTAATAGCTTTATATTCTACACGGTTAATATTCTTAAAACCAAACTTCGGAACACGACGTTGAAGAGGCATCTGTCCACCTTCAAAACCAATCTTCTTTGAATAACCTGATCTTGATTTAGCACCTTTATGACCTCTTGTAGAAGTACCACCCAAACCAGATCCCGGGCCACGGCCAATTCTTTTTCTAGTCTTTGTAGATCCTTCTGCAGGTTTTAAATTACTTAAATTCATATCGTAATTAGTTTTTTTATTAACAATGAATTACTTAACGATGGCAACCAGGTGTTTTACCTTTTCAACCATTCCCAGAATAGAAGGAGTTGCTTCGTGCTCAACCACACGATTCATCTTGCGAAGTCCCAGCGCATCGAGTACTCTCTTTTGATCAGCAGGAGCACCAATTCTACTTTTTACTTGTTTAATCTTAATAGTTGACATAATTCCTCCTTATCCTCTAAATACTTTTTCCATACTTACGCCTCTGTTCTGAGCAACCATACGGGCATCTCTCATCTCGCCCAAAGCTAAAATAGTAGCTTTTACCAAGTTGTGCGGATTAGAAGAACCTTTTGACTTAGCCAAAACGTCTGTAACACCCACACTTTCCAAAACAGCACGCATCGCACCACCTGCTACCACACCAGTACCGGTAGAAGCCGGCTTGATGAATACTTCAGCACCACCAAATTTAGCCGACTGTTCATGAGGAACTGTACCTTTCAATACAGGAACACGAGTCAAGTTCTTTTTAGCTGCTTCAACACCTTTAGCAATAGCAGCTGTTACTTCACCTGCTTTACCAAGGCCCCAACCAATAATACCGTCTTCGTTTCCAACAACGACAATTGCAGAGAAGCTGAATGTTCTACCACCCTTTGTTACCTTTGTAACACGGTTGATAGCAACCAATCTGTCTTTTAACTCTATATCGTTAGTTATCTTAACTCTATTATTAACTGCCATAATTGATTAAAATTTAAGTCCACCGTTACGAGCAGCGTCAGCTACTTCTTTTATTCTCCCATGATACAAGTAACCATTACGGTCGAATACGACAGTCGTAATACCAGCTTCCTGAGCCTTCTTGGCAATCAGTTCACCAACTTTAGCAGCCTGTTCTTTCTTAGGCATAGCTTCCATTCCCAAAGATGAAGCTGCAGCCAAAGTTCTACCAGACAAGTCATCGATAACTTGAACGTAAATCTGCTTGTTACTTCTAAACACACTCATACGCGGACGTTCAGTAGTACCTGAAATCTTATTGCGTACTCTATATTTGATCTTGATTCGTCTTTCTAATTTTGTTGTCATGATAATACAATTTTATGTAAATTATTTAGCACCGGCTGACTTACCAGACTTTCTACGAATTTCTTCGCCAACAAACTTAATACCTTTACCTTTATAAGGTTCCGGCTTACGGAAAGAACGTATTTTTGAACAAACCTGACCCAGCAGTTGTTTGTCACAAGATTCCAATATAATAAGAGGGTTCTTATTTCTTTCTGACTTAGTTTCTACCTTGATTTCAGGAGGTAACTGCATAAAGATATTATGAGTATAACCCAAAGCGAAATCAATAATATTACCATTGTTTGAAGCACGGTAACCTACACCGACAAGTTCCAGTTCTTTCTTATAACCTTCAGAAACACCAATAACCATGTTGTTAACCAAAGAACGATACAAGCCATGAAAAGCATGTCTTTGTTTTACGTTATCCAACATCGCGTTTTCGTTTTCTGTCAACATCACATGTCCATCTTCAATTGCAACATTGATAGAAGGATCAACAAATTGGCTAAGTTCGCCTTTAGGACCTTTTACAGTAACTACATTATCCTTCAGAGTAACTGTTACTCCAGTGGGAATACTAATGGGTAATTTTCCTATTCTTGACATTGCTTATCCTCCTATTAATATACGTAACAAAGAACTTCACCACCGATTTTCAGTTCAGCAGCTTCTTTGTTAGTCATTACACCTTTGGAAGTAGATATTATAGCAATACCTAAACCATTAATAACTCTCGGCATGTCTTTGTAACCCGTATACTTACGTAAACCCGGAGTAGAAACTCTAATAAGCTTCTTAATAGCATTTACTTTGTTTACTGAGTCGTACTTCAAAGCCACTTTGATAGTTCCTTGAGGACCATCTTCTACAAACTTGTAGTTCAGAATGTAGCCTTTGTCGAAAAGGATCTTAGTGATTTCCTTTTTCAAATTTGAGGCAGGCACTTCTACTACTCTGTGCTTTGCACTAATTGCATTTCTCAATCTGGTGAGATAATCTGCGATTGGATCTGTCATATAATAATAAATTAAATTAATCAGGACTACCCTGACAATATTTAAAAATAAAAAGAATTACCAGCTTGCTTTCTTTACGCCCGGAATCAAACCATTAGAAGCCATTTCGCGGAACTGAATTCTTGAAATTCCGAACTGACGAATATAGCCTTTAGGACGACCGGTCAATTTACAACGGTTGTGCAAACGAATAGGATTAGCATTCTTAGGAATAGCCTGTAATTTCTGAGCAGCTTCAAAAGCTTCAGCAGGATCACCTGAGTTGACAATCTTTTTCAACGCAGCACGTTTTTCAGCATATTTGGCTACAAGTTTGGCTCTTTTTACTTCACGAGCCTTCATTGATTCTTTTGCCATAATATATTAATCTTTTTTTGAGTTTTTAAACGGTAAACCAAATTCCTTCAACAAAGCATAACCTTCTTCATCTGTCGGAGCAGAAGTTACAAAGGTAATATTCATTCCGAGAATTTTAGTAATACTATCGATATTTATTTCAGGGAAAATGATTTGTTCCTGAATACCCAATGTATAATTACCTCTTCCATCGAACTTGCTTTCGATACCTTTGAAGTCACGAATACGTGGCAAAGCAACACGAACAAGTTTTTCAAGGAACTCATACATTCTTTCACGACGCAAAGTCACCATTACGCCAATCGGCATTTTCTTACGTAACTTAAAGTTAGCGATATCTTTACGTGAAACTGTTGCAACAGCTTTCTGACCAGTAATTGCTGTTAACTCATTAATAGCAACTTCAATAATCTTCTTATCAGCAACAGCCATACCCAATCCTTGATTGATAACAATCTTCTTAAGTACGGGGATCTGCATTGTTGAAGAATATTGGAACTGATTCTTCAATGCAGGCGCAATGCGCTCTGCATATTCTTTCTTAAGGCTAGCAGTATTACTCATTATTTAATCTCCTCTCCTGATTTTTTAGCATAACGAACAAATGTTCTACCATCAGAACTTTCTCTTCTTCCCACACGTGTTGGCTTGCCTGTTTTAGGATCAACCAAATTCAAGTTTGAGATATGTATAGCAGCTTCCTGCTTTACGATACCACCCTGAGGGTTCTTTGCATTAGGTTTGGTACTTTTCGATACCATATTGATACCTTCTACAAGTGCACGTCCTTCTTTAACAAGAACTTTCAGCACACGGCCAGTTTTACCTTTATCTTCACCAGAGTTTACGTAAACTGTATCGCCTTTTTTTATATGTAATTTACTCATTACTTAAATCTTTTACAAAATTAAAGTACTTCAGGTGCAAGTGATACCACTTTCATGTTTGCAGCACGCAACTCTCTTGCAACAGGGCCAAAAATACGACTTCCTCTAATTTCACCTGCATTATTCAACAATACGCAAGCATTATCATCAAAACGAATATAAGAACCATCAGCACGACGGATTTCTTTCTTAGTACGTACAATTAAAGCCTTTGATACTGCACCTTTTTTAACATCACTAGAGGGGATTACACTCTTGATAGAAACTACAATGACATCCCCTACAGAAGCGTAACGTCTCTTCGTACCGCCTAATACGCGGATACAAAGAGCTTCTTTAGCGCCACTGTTGTCACACACTGTAAGTCTGGATTCTACTTGTATCATAATTACTTAGCTCTTTCAATTATTTCAACCAATCTCCATCTCTTAGTTTTGCTCAAAGGACGAGTTTCCATGATGTGTACTGTATCACCTACATTACATTCATTCTTTTCATCATGAGCATGGTATTTTTTCGTTTTAGAAACGAACTTACCATAAATAGGGTGTTTTTCTTTAAACTTAGCAGCAACAGTAATGGTCTTATCCATCTTATTGCTTACTACAACACCTGTTCTTTCTTTTCTTAAATTTCTAGCTTCCATGAGGACCATTATTATTTGTTAAGTTCTCTCTGATGCAATTCTGCCTTCATACGCGCAATCGTTCTGCGTAACTTTTTAATCTGTGCAGGATTATCCAGCGGAGAGATAGAATGATTTAAAACCATCTGATTGTAATTGGCTACTTCAGCTTCAATTCTTTCTGCCAATTCATTGGTAGCTATTTCTCTAATTTCTGCAATCTTCATAATAAATTAAGCATTTTGATTTTGAGCATCGTAATCACGTCTAACTATAAACTTAGTAGTAACAGGAAGCTTCTGTGCTGCAAGACGCAAAGCTTCTTTAGCTACTTCATAAGGAACACCTTCTGCCTCGATGATAATACGACCCGGAGTAACCGGAGCAACGAAACCTTCAGGAGCACCTTTACCTTTACCCATACGCACATCAGCAGGCTTGCGAGTAATAGGTTTGTCCGGGAAAATACGGATCCAAATCTGTCCTTGACGTTGCATATATCTTGTTACCGCAATACGTGCAGCTTCAATTTGTCTACCTGTAATCCATTTAGTCTCCAAAGATTTAATACCAAATGAGCCGAAAGCCAATTGGTTTCCTCTTTGAGCATTTCCTTTCTGACTGCCCTTCTGCTGTCTTCTGAATTTTGTCTTTTTCGGTTGTAACATAATTCCTAAAATTCAAATCCGTTAGCGATTGTTTTTCTTTCTTTTGAAGTTCTTACCACCGTTATTGTTGCCATTACCACCACGACCACTCTCTTTAGTCTGAGTAAAGTTGGGCGCTAATTCTCTCTTACCATACACTTCACCACGGCAAATCCATACTTTAATACCCAGCAAACCAACTTTAGTCAAAGCTTCTGCATGACAGTAGTCAATATCTGCACGGAAAGTATGCAACGGAGTTCTTCCTTCTTTATACATTTCAGAACGGGCCATTTCTGCTCCATTCAAACGTCCTGAAATCAACACTTTGATACCTTCAGCGCCCATACGCATTGTGTTAGCGATAGCCATCTTGATGGCACGGCGATAGGCAATCTTACCTTCTACCTGACGAGCGATATTATTAGCTACAATAACAGCATCCAACTCAGGTCTCTTCACTTCAAAGATATTGATCTGAATATCTTTGTCCGTGATCTTCTTCAACTCTTCTTTCAGCTTGTCAACTTCCTGACCGCCTTTACCAATGATAATACCCGGACGTGCTGTACAAACCGTAATTGTCACCAATTTCAGTGTACGTTCAATAACAATTCTTGAAACGCTGGCTTTTGCAAGTCTGGCATTCAAATATTTACGGATTTTGCTGTCTTCCAACAAAGCATCACCATAATCATTGCCACCGTACCAATTAGAATCCCATCCTCTGATAATTCCTAAACGGTTGCTTATCGGATTAACTTTCTGTCCCATCTAGTCTTAATTTTGATTATCATTAGTACTCTTAGAATCAACGAACAAAGTCACGTGATTTGAACGTTTACGAATTCTGTAACCTCTTCCCTGCGGAGCCGGACGCATTCTTTTCAGCGTTGCACCACCATCAACATAAATCTTTGTTACAAACAATTCGCCACTTTCTGCCTTACGTTCGTTTTTCTGTTCCCAGTTAGCAATAGCAGAGCGCAACAGTTTTTCCACTCTTGCAGAAGCTTCTTTAGAAGAAAACTTCAAGACACCCAGTGCACGGTTCACTTCCATACCACGGATCATGTCAGCCACGAGACGCATTTTTCGCGGAGAAGTAGGAACATTTTGCAACTTTGCAAAATACATGGTCTTAAGGGCTTCTTTTCTTTTTTCAGCCGATATTTTTTTTCTTGCTCCCATTATTTATTACTTTATTATTTCTTCAGATTATCCTGCTTATTTTTTCTTATTACCTGCATGGCCGCGGAATGTACGTGTCGGTGCAAATTCACCTAATTTGTGTCCTACCATGTTTTCTGTAACGTAAACAGGAATAAATTTATTTCCGTTATGAACTGCAACTGTGTGCCCTACAAAATCAGGCGAGATCATCGAAGCTCTAGCCCAAGTCTTAACGACAACCTTCTTGCCGCTTTCATTCATAGCAAGCACTTTCTTTTCAAGTTTAACGTTAATATATGGACCTTTTTTTAATGAACGACTCATAATTTACTCAATTAATCAGTTATTACTTTCTTCTCTCAATAATATACTTAGAAGACTGTTTTTTCGGAGCTCTTGTCTTCAAGCCCTTAGCATACAAGCCTGTACGTGATCTTGGATGACCTCCTGAAGCGCGTCCTTCACCACCACCCATCGGGTGATCAACAGGATTCATAACAACACCACGGTTGCGAGGACGACGACCCATCCAACGAGTACGACCTGCCTTACCGGAAGATTCCAATCCATGATCAGAGTTACCAACGCTACCAATAGTAGCCTTACAAGCACTAAGTATTTGTCTTACCTCACCTGAAGGCAATTTAATCACACAATACTTGCCTTCTCTTGAAGTTAACTGAGCAAAATTACCAGCTGATCTTACCAAAGCTGCACCTTGTCTTGTGACCACCGCCCATATAGCGCATTGTCATTTTACCAACGTTGTTGCGACCACCTGTTGAGCGCTTTCCAAATACAAGAGACTTTTCTGGTACCGATGCAGTAATCTCTTCAAAAGTACCAATAATTTTATGTCTTTGCCCCGGTGTTGTGGGCTTAAATTTACGTACTGCCATCTTTATTAAATATTGCTATAAAAATCAATAGTATCGCCTTCTTTCAATGTTACGATAGCTTTCTTATAAGCATTCGTACGACCATTGATGATTCCAGACTTAGTGTAACGGCTTTTACTCTTTCCCGAGTATTTTAGCGTATTTACATCTACTACTGTAACATTATACAAAGCTTCAATCTCACTCTTAATTTCCAACTTGTTAGCTTCAGGACGTACAATAAAGCCGAATCGATTTAACTTCTCGGTAATTGCAGTCATTTTCTCAGTAACCAACGGTTTAATAATAATTCCCATTATCTAAGCCTCCTTTTTAAATTAAGATAAGATATTCTCGATAGCCTTGAGCGAGTTTTCTGTAACAACAAGAGTTTCAGCATTCAATACATTGTAAGTATTTAATGCAGAAGCAATTGCTACATTAGCACGTTCGATGTTACGAGCTGACAAATATACATTTTTATTAGCTTCCGGCAAAACAAGAAGCAACTTTTTGTCAGCAATTTTAAGATTATTTACCATAGAAACGAAATCCTTAGTCTTTGGAGCCTCAAATGTGAAGTCTTCAACAATAATGATTGCGTTTTCTTGAGCTTTATAAGACAATGCCGACTTGCGAGCCAATGTCTTAACTTTTTTATTCAACTTAAACCAATAGTCACGAGGTTTAGGACCAAACACGCGAGCACCACCCACCAATACCGGAGAGTTGATATCACCACGACGAGCACCGCCACCACCTTTCTGACGACCTAATTTACGAGTAGAACCGCTGATTTCGCTTCTTTCTTTAGATTTATGAGTTCCCTGACGTTGGTTAGCCATAAACTGCTTAACGTCCAAATAGATAGCGTGGTCATTGGGTTCAATTCCGAAGATAGATTCGTTTAACGTAACCTTTCTTCCGGTGTCTTCACCTTTAATATTTAATACGTTAACTTCCATTATTTCTCAATTATTACGATTGAACCTTTGCAACCCGGTACCGAACCTTTAATCAAAAGAAGATTGTGTTCCGGAATCACTTTTAATACCTGTAAGTTATGTGTAGTAACGCGGTCACCACCCATTTGGCCACCCATACGCATTCCTTTAAATACTTTTGCAGGGTAAGAACATGCACCGATAGAACCCGGTTTACGAGCGCGGTTGTGCTGACCGTGAGTAGTCTGACCTACTCCACCAAATCCATGTCTTTTAACTACACCTTGGAAGCCTTTACCTTTAGAAGTACCAACAACGTCAACATAAGCCGCATCATTGAACAACTCCACTGTAATAGTGTCTCCCAAATTCAATTCTGTTTCAAAATCTTTGAACTCGGCCAAGTGTCTCTTCGGAGTTACACCAGCTTTTTTAAAGTGCCCCATCAAAGGTTTGGTAGTATGCTTTTCCTTTTTGTCCTGGAAACCTACCTGAACAGCTGCATAGCCGTCTTTCTCAACACTCTTAATCTGAGTAACTACACAAGGACCAGCTTCGATAACAGTGCATGGTACATTTTTACCATCAGCACTGAAAACGGATGTCATTCCGATTTTCTTTCCTAATAATCCTGGCATTTCAGTTAATTTTTAAATGCATTAAACTTTAATTTCTACTTCAACTCCACTCGGTAATTCCAACTTCATCAGAGCGTCTACTGTCTTAGCTGTTGAGCTATAGATGTCGATTAATCTCTTGTAAGAAGACAATTCAAACTGTTCACGTGACTTCTTGTTAACGAAAGTCGAACGGTTTACCGTAAAAATACGCTTGTGTGTAGGCAATGGAATAGGACCGCTAACAATAGCACCTGTTGCCTTCACTGTTCTAACGATCTTTTCAGCAGACTTGTCTACCAAGTTGTGATCGTAAGATTTCAGTTTAATTCTAATTTTTTGACTCATTAAATTTTAAATTAAAAAATGATTAAATATAAAGTGGGGCCGGATTAAGAGTCATTCGCTAACCCGTTTTAGCACATGCATTTTTGTAAGCCTGGATAGCACAGATCTCGAATGACAACTGGTCAGAGTCAACCGGATGGAATGAACCATCCTTCAAAACTACTTTCAGTGAATCAAGCGGATACCCTGCCAACACACCATTCTTCATTGCGGTCTGGAAACCTTTCTGAACTGATGGGATAAATTCCTTAGGAACATTACCGCCCTTCACTTCATCAATAAACTGCAAACCACCTTGTGTAAAGTCTTCGTCAACCGGACCGATTGCCACAATGATATCGGCAAACTTACCACGACCACCAGACTGCTTCTTATAAACTTCACGCAATTCAACAGTCTTAGTGATAGCTTCCTTATAGTTAACCTGAGGTTTACCCTGGTTACATTCTACTTTAAACTCACGTTTCAGACGGTCGATAATAATATCCAAATGAAGCTCACCCATACCGGAAATAATAGTCTGACCGGACTGCTCATCAGTCTTAACAGTAAATGTCGGGTCTTCTTCAGCCAGTTTAGCCAAGCCATTAGACAACTTGTCCAAATCTTTCTGAGTCTTAGGTTCAACTGCAATACCAATTACAGGATCAGGGAATTCCATTGATTCCAATACGATCGGTGCATCTTCATCACACAACGTATCACCTGTACGGATATCCTTGAAACCAACACCGGCACCAATATCACCAGCTCCAATCACCTCTACAGGATTCTGTTTGTTTGAGTGCATTTGGAACAAACGTGATACACGTTCTTTTTTACCCGAACGAGTGTTATAGATATATGAACCAGCCTCTACCTTACCAGAGTAAACGCGGAAGAAAGTCAAACGTCCGACATAGGGGTCAGTTGCAATCTTAAATGCCAAAGCTGATGTTTTTTCATCCTCGCTAGGTTTACGGTCTTCCTCTGCTCCTGTAGTCGGATTAGTACCTACAATAGCAGGTGTATCCAACGGAGAAGGCAAGAACGCACAAACATAGTCAAGCAATGTCTGAACTCCCTTATTCTTGAATGAAGAGCCGCAGAACATCGGAACGATATCCATTTTCAATGTACCTGCACGCAAAGCACGCAAGATTTCTTCTTCAGTGATTGTAGAAGGATCATCAAAGAATTTCTCCATTAAAGCATCGTCAAATTCAGCCACTTTTTCGAGCATTTTCTCTCTCCATTCATTAGCTTCATCAACCAAGTTCGCCGGAATTTCTTCTACGCTATAATCTGCACCCATTGTTTCATCGTGCCACAAAATAGCTTTCATTTTGATCAAATCAACAACTCCTTTGAAGCTCTCTTCAGCACCAATAGGAATTACCACAGGGCAAGCATTTGCGCCTAATACATCCTTCATCTGGCGAACAACTTCGAAAAAGTCAGCACCAGAACGGTCCATTTTATTAACGTAACCAATACGAGGCACATTGTATTTATCAGCCTGACGCCATACGGTTTCTGACTGAGGTTCAACACCACCAACCGCACAATAAGCTGCAACAGCTCCATCCAAGACACGTAAAGAACGTTCTACTTCAGCAGTAAAGTCAACGTGTCCCGGAGTGTCAATCAAGTTTATTTTATAAGTATTTCCCGCATATTTCCAACGAGTAGTAGTAGCAGCAGATGTAATAGTAATACCACGTTCCTGCTCCTGCTCCATCCAGTCCATTGTTGCTGCACCATCATGCACCTCACCAATTTTGTGAGTCAAGCCAGTGTAGAACAAAATACGTTCTGAAGTCGTTGTCTTACCAGCATCAATGTGAGCCATGATACCGATATTGCGGGTCAAATGCAAATCATGTTTAGCCATCTTCGTCCTTTACTTATTAATTATTACTTGATTAGAATCTAAAGTGAGCGAATGCACGGTTAGCTTCAGCCATACGGTGCATATCTTCTTTACGCTTATAAGCACCACCCTGTTCGTTGAAAGCGTCAATAATCTCAGCTGCCAGTTTATCTGCCATTGATTTACCACCGCGTTTACGAGCGAAAAGAATCAAGTTTTTCATTGAGATTGACTCTTTACGATCAGGACGAATTTCAGTAGGAACCTGGAAAGTAGCGCCACCTACACGACGAGACTTTACTTCAATCTGCGGAGTTACATTATCCAAAGCTTTCTTCCAGATTTCCAAAGCTGATTTTTCTTCATTAGGAAGTTTTGTTTTCACTGTTTCCAGTGCTGCATAGAAGATCTCATAAGATGTATTCTTTTTTCCATCATACATCAAGTGATTTACGAATTTAGAAACCTTCTGATCATTAAATACCGGATCCGGAAGGATCACACGTTTTTTTGGTTTTGCTTTTCTCATTTTTTCTCAAAATAATGTTTTTGTTTGGGGCTGCACTTTTTCCGTTTACTTCAACGCTTCCTCTGAAGCATTTACTCAACCTTTATAGCTTATTCCAACAAACCAAAACTTAAATTAATATTCTTTGTTTCAGGAATTCAGTTACAATTTACTTCTTTCCTTTTCCTTTTGCAGGAGCTGCAGCTTGTCCTGCTTTAGGACGCTTCGCACCATATTTAGAACGTCTTTGTGTACGACCAGCTACGCCTGCTGTATCCAAAGTACCACGAACGATGTGATAACGTACACCCGGAAGGTCTTTCACACGACCACCACGAACCAACACGATTGAGTGTTCCTGCAAGTTATGACCTTCTCCCGGAATATAAGAGTTTACTTCCTTAGAGTTAGTCAGACGCACACGAGCAACTTTACGCATTGCTGAATTCGGCTTTTTCGGAGTAGTAGTATACACACGAACACAAACGCCACGTCTTTGAGGACATGAATCCAGTGCCGGAGATTTACTCTTCTCAACCAAAACCTCTCTTCCTTTTCTTACTAATTGTTGAATAGTAGGCATTTTGTTTGATTTTTAATTATTATATATTGTTTATTAATTTGCTGTACTAAGTCCAAAACTATACATTTTGGGCTGCAAAGTTACGAATAACATTTTAATAAACAATACTTTCTACTAATAAAAATAGTCTGTTTCTCAAAAAAGTTTTTGAAAAACAGACTACTATGTTATTTTTGCTACAAAAGCCCTTATGCTTCCCCTTTAAATCCGCTTATAGGAGGAATGAATGTTTTTCCATCCGGTCCATTATTTCCCCCATTCATTTCTTCCGGCATTCGAATAGGTCCAAAATTACGTTCGTATTTTGCAACATTCTCCTGTAATGCATACATCAAACGTTTTGCATGTTCAGGAGTCAGTACAATACGTGACTGCACTCCAGCTTTAGGTAATCCCGGCATTACACGCACAAAATCAACAATAAATTCCGAACTGGAATGGGTAATAATGGCAAGATTTGCATACGTTCCTTGAGCTACTTCTTCTTTCAACTCTATCTGCAACTGATTGTTATTTTTTTCGTTTTCCATGATTTTATACTTTAGCATTAAAAAAATATTCTGAATTTCAAGGTCCCCAACTTCTATTCTTTGGTTGGAGTACAAATATAGACATTTATTTGTAATAATACAACATACTGATTATTCTATATAATTTTCCTATAGCATTTACTATAAACCTAAAGAGGCTGATTTCTTAAACAGAAATCAGCCTCTTTTACAGTGTATGTATTAAAAATTACTCTACCTCACTATAATCGAGTACATTCTTACGATTAGCAAGAATGCGATCATATTCTTCCTTCGAACCAACAATAATCTTTTCGAATTCACGCTGACCGGTACCGGCAGGAATCAAGTGACCACAAATCACATTCTCCTTCATACCCTCCAATCTATCAACCTTACCATTGATGGCAGCCTCATTCAAAACTTTCGTTGTTTCCTGGAATGATGCAGCAGACATGAAACTTGAAGTTCCCAAAGCGGCACGGGTAATACCTTGCAGAATCTGAGTAGATGTAGCAGGAATAGCATCACGTACCTCAACAGGCTTCAAATCACGACGTTTCAACATACTGTTCTCATCACGCAACTTACGGGCAGTAACAATCTGACCCGGCTGTAAATTCTGAGAATCACCAGAGTCAACAACTACTTTCTTGCCCCAAATACGATCGTTTTCTTCCATGAACTCTTGCTTATCCACTACCTGCTGTTCCAAGAAGCGAGTATCGCCCGGCTCATCGATTTCTACCTTACGCATCATTTGACGAACAATAATCTCAAAGTGTTTGTCGTTAATCTTCACACCCTGCAAACGGTAAACGTCTTGCACTTCATTTACGATATATTCCTGTACAGCCGTGGGACCTTTAATGGCCAAAATGTCAGCAGGAGTAATCGCACCGTCAGATAACGGAGTTCCGGCACGAACGTAGTCATTCTCCTGAACCAATATTTGTTTAGACAGATTCACCAAATACTTTTTCACTTCACCTGTCTTAGATGTGACAATAATTTCACGGTTACCACGCTTAATCTTACCCATAGTAATTTCACCGTCTATTTCAGAAACGACAGCAGGATTAGATGGGTTACGAGCCTCAAACAGTTCTGTAACACGAGGAAGACCACCAGTGATATCACCAGCCTTGCCTACAGCACGAGGAATCTTCACAATAATGTCACCAGCTTTCACTGCCTGACCGTTTTCAACCACAACATGCCCCCCCACGGGTAAGTTATAAGTACGGATCAAATTACCATCCTCGGTTACAATATGGGCAGAAGGTACTTTTGTCTTATCCTTAGACTCGATAATGATAATTTCACGCAAACCGGTAGCTTCATCAGACTCTACCTTATAAGTTACGTTTTCAACCACACTCTCGAATTCAATCTTACCAGTAGCCTCTGTAATAATAACAGCGTTGAACGGATCCCACTTAGCAATCAGTTTTCCCTTCTCAACAATATCACCGTCCGCAGCATATAATTTTGAACCATAAGGCACATTATGAGTTGACAGGATAATCCCTGTATTCACATCGATAAAGCGGACTTCAGCCAAACGACCGACTACCACTTTCACAGCCTCACCCATTTCATCAACCGTATCTACCGTACGCAATTCTTCGAATTCCAAACGTGCATTATTCTTGGCCACAATGCTTGCATTAGCAGCCATATTACCTGCGATACCACCGGCATGGAATGTACGCAATGTCAACTGTGTACCCGGCTCACCAATAGATTGGGCAGCGATTACGCCGACTGCTTCACCTTTCTGAACCATACGACTGGATGCCAAGTTACGTCCATAACACTTAGCACATACCCCTTTCTTAGATTCACAAGTTAATACCGAACGGATTTCAACGCTTTCAATCGGAGAATCCTCGATTTCCTGCGCAATATCCTCTGTAATCTCCTCTCCACCGGCTACAATCAGTTTACCAGTAGTAGGATGGACGATATCATGTACAGAAACACGTCCTAGAATACGTTCGTACAAAGTAGCAATAACTTCATCGTTATTCTTCAAAGCCGTACAAACCAAACCACGAAGTGTTCCACAGTCTTCTTCATTGATAATCACATCATGCGACACGTCTACCAGACGGCGGGTCAAGTATCCCGCATCAGCAGTCTTCAACGCTGTATCCGCCAAACCTTTACGAGCACCGTGGGTAGAAATAAAATACTCTAACACAGACAAACCTTCTTTAAAGTTTGAAAGAATAGGGTTTTCAATAATCTGTGCGCCTTCAGCACCGGCTTTCTGCGGTTTTGCCATCAAACCACGCATACCAGACAACTGACGAATCTGCTCTTTAGAACCACGGGCCCCGGAATCAAGCATCATAAATACTGAATTGAAGCCTTGGTCATCATTCTTAATCGTCTTGTAAAGTATATCAGACAGGTCACTGTTCACGTGAGTCCATGTATCGATAACCTGGTTATAACGTTCATTGTCAGTAATGAAACCCATATTATAGTTCATCATAATCTGTTCCACTTCCTCATTACCACGTTTTACCAGTTCTTCTTTTTCTTTCGGGATAATAATATCACCCAAGTTGAATGACAGACCACCCTTGAACGCCATATAGTAACCTAAGTTCTTAATACCATCCAAGAATTCACAAGCACGTGCAACACCGACAGCTTTGATAACATCACTAATGATATCTCGCAAAGACTTTTTGGAAATAATGGTATTCAAGTACCCCACTTCCGCTGGAACGATTTCATTTACAATCACACGCCCTACGGAGGTTTCTTTCATCATCACATCTACGATTTTGCCATCTTTGTCCAAGTCCTTCACCACTACGTTGACGATAGCATGAATATCCACTTTACCTTCATTATAAGCAATCAAAGCCTCTTCCGGACCGTAGAAAGTCAAGCCTTCACCTTTAGCCCCTTTTCTCAGCTTGGTAATATAATACAAACCAAGTACCATATCCTGTGCAGGCACAGTAATAGGAGCACCATTAGCAGGATTCAGAATGTTATGAGCTTGAAGCATCAACATCTGTGCTTCCAGAATCGCATCATTACTCAAAGGCAAGTGAACCGCCATCTGGTCACCATCGAAGTCGGCATTGAACGCTGTACAAGCCAACGGGTGCAATTGAATAGCTTTACCTTCAATCATATGCGGTTGGAAAGCCTGAATACCCAAACGGTGCAGAGTCGGCGCACGGTTCAGCAATACAGGATGACCTTTCATGACATGTTCCAAGATATCCCAGATCACAGGCTCCTTGCGGTCTACAATCTTCTTTGCAGATTTTACAGTCTTCACAATACCACGTTCAATCAACTTACGGATGATAAACGGCTTGTAAAGCTCTGCAGCCATCAGTTTAGGTCAAGTCAGAGGTAGCGAAACGGCCACCATCCAACGGAACCAATGGACGCAGTTCAGGAGGAATAACCGGCACAATACGTACAATCATCCATTCAGGTTTATTACGTCCGCGAGATGCACGGAACGATTCAACTACCTGCAGACGCTTCAAAGCCTCGTTCTTGCGTTGCTGCGAAGAATCATTACTTGCTTTATGACGTAATTCATAAGATAAAGCATCCAAATCCAAAGTTGAGAGCAGATCATAAATGGCTTCTGCTCCCATCTTAGCTATAAACTTATTCGGATCTGTATCTTCCAAATATTGGTTTTCTTTAGGAAGTGTATCCAAGATATCCAAATACTCTTCTTCAGAAAGCAAATCATATTTATTAATGCCATCTTCAGCCTTCACACCCGGCTGGATAACCACATAACGTTCATAATATACAATAGCGTCTAGTTTCTTTGTAGGCAGCCCCAACAAATAACCGATCTTGTTCGGCAATGAACGAAAATACCAGATATGCGCTACAGGCACAACTAACTGAATATGTCCCATACGTTCACGACGGACCTTCTTTTCAGTCACTTCAACGCCACATCGGTCACAAACAATACCTTTATAACGGATACGTTTGTACTTACCGCAATGACATTCGTAATCTTTCACCGGACCGAAAATACGCTCGCAGAACAAACCATCACGTTCCGGTTTGTAGGTACGGTAGTTGATCGTTTCAGGCTTCAACACCTCACCGCTCGAATTCTCAAGGATTTCTTCGGGTGAAGCCAAGCCAATTGAGATTTTCGAGAAATTACTCTTTATCTTAGTTTCTTTTCTAAAAGCCATACTTCCTTATTTATAATGTAAAGAGTTATATTTTTTTATTATTCAAGGTTGATACTCAAGCCAAGACCTCTCAGTTCGTGTAACAATACATTCAGAGATTCGGGGATACCCGGAGTTGGCATAGGTTCACCTTTCACAATAGCTTCGTAAGCCTTTGAGCGTCCTACAACGTCATCAGACTTAATGGTCAGGATTTCCTGTAAGATATGTGCTGCGCCGAATGCTTCAAGCGCCCAAACTTCCATTTCTCCGAAACGCTGACCACCGAACTGTGCCTTACCACCAAGCGGCTGCTGAGTAATAAGGGAGTACGGACCGATAGAACGGGCATGCATCTTATCTTCAACCATATGCCCTAGTTTCAACATATAAGTTACACCCACTGTTGCAGGTTGGTCAAAGCGTTCGCCTGTACCACCATCACAAAGATAAGTCTTACAATAACGAGGCAATCCAGCTTTATCTGTCCATTCATTTAAATCATCCATAGAAGCACCGTCAAAAATAGGAGTAGCAAATTTCACACCCAACTCTTTTCCGGCACGACCTAATACGGCTTCGAAAATCTGACCAATATTCATACGAGAAGGCACACCCAACGGATTCAATACGATATCTACTGGAGTACCATCTGCTAAGAACGGCATATCTTCCTGACGAACCACACGAGAAACAATACCCTTGTTACCGTGACGTCCCGCCATCTTATCACCTACACCAATCTTACGCTTCTTGGCAATATAAACCTTAGCCATCTGAATAATGCCCGCAGGAAGTTCATCACCGATAGTGATAGCAAACTTCTTACGCTTTAATTCAGCATCCAATTCTTTATATTTCTTCAAATAATTCATCACCAAGTCACGAATCATGTCATTCTTATGAGCATCAGCTGTCCACTTGCTCAACTGGATAATAGTATAATCCAATGATTCCAAATCGCGTTTGGTGAACTTCGCCCCCTTGGCAATAACTTCCGTTCCCAAATAATCTTTCACTCCTTGGGAAACCTTACCATTAGTCAAAACCAATAGTTTCTCAATCAAGATATCTTTCAGTTTTGCTGCCTTTTCTTCGAATTCATCATTCAGTTTAGGCAGAATAGCCTTATCGGCATTCTTCTCACTTCTGCTCTTGATAACACGTGAGAACAACTTCTTGTCAATAACGACACCACGTAATGACGGAGAAGCTTTCAATGAAGCATCCTTCACATCACCTGCCTTATCACCGAAAATAGCACGAAGCAATTTTTCTTCCGGAGAAGGATCTGATTCACCTTTCGGAGTAATCTTACCAATCAGGATATCACCCGGTTCGATACGTGCACCTACACGTACAATACCGTTTTCATCCAAATCTTTAGTAGCTTCTTCACTCACGTTAGGAATATCAGAAGTTAATTCTTCCATACCGCGTTTCGTTTCGCGGACCTCCAAAATATATTCATCAACGTGTACAGAAGTCAGCAAGTCCTCACGTACAACGCGTTCATTCAATACAATAGCATCCTCGTAGTTATAACCTTTCCAAGGCATATAAGCCACCAACAGGTTTTTACCCAATGCAAGCTCACCACCCTGAGTTGAATATCCTTCAGTCAGGATATCACCCTTCTTCACACGCTGTCCTTTATCACAAGTAGGACGGAGGTCAATGGTCATGCTCTGATTAGTCTTACGGAATTTAGGAATTCTGTATTCCTTCAAAGCAGGTTCAAAGCTTACAAATTCCTCATCTTCATTTCTGTCATACAAGATACGAATAGTTGTTGCATCGACATATTCTACAACACCATCACCCTCTGCTGCAATCTGAGTACGAGAGTCTTCAACCAACTGTTTTTCAATACCTGTACCTACAATAGGAGCCTCTGTACGCAACAAAGGAACTGCCTGGCGCATCATGTTTGATCCCATCAATGCACGGTTAGCATCGTCATGTTCCAAGAACGGAATCAAAGAAGCAGCGATAGAAGCAATCTGCTGTGGAGAAACATCCATCAACTCTACCTGGTCAGGAGTAACAACAGGATAATCAGCATCACGACGAGCTTTTACTTTCTCACGAACAAATTTGCCTTCATCATCCAATGGAGCATTACCCTGAGCGATTATCTTATCCTCTTCCTCTTCGGCTGTCAGATATTCAATACCTTCATCAGATATATCCACCTTACCATCAGCTACTTTACGATAAGGAGTTGAAATAAAGCCAAGTTCATTAATCTTAGCATACACACACAAAGAAGAAATCAAACCGATATTCGGACCTTCAGGAGTTTCAATCGGACACAAACGACCATAATGAGTATAGTGTACGTCACGAACCTCAAAACCAGCACGTTCACGTGACAGACCACCAGGTCCTAACGCTGACAAACGACGCTTGTGAGTGATTTCAGCCAATGGATTAGTTTGATCCATGAACTGCGACAAAGCATTTGTTCCAAAGAATGAATTGATAACAGAAGAAATAGTCTTCGCATTAATCAAATCAATCGGAGTAAACACTTCATTGTCACGCACATTCATACGCTCACGGATGGTACGAGACATACGTGCCAGACCAATCGCAAATTGATTGGACAACTGTTCTCCTACAGTACGTACACGACGGTTACTCAAGTGGTCAATATCATCAACATCCGCTTTAGAGTTAATCAGCTCAATCAGATACTTAATGATTTCAATAATATCTTGTTTTGTCAATACCTTCACATCCATGTCCGTAGTCAGTCCCAACTTTTTGTTGATTCTGTAACGTCCTACCTCGCCAAGGTCATATCTTTTTTCAGAGAAGAACAGGTTATTGATAACCTCACGAGCACTGGCATCATCAGCCGGATCTGCATTACGCAACTGACGGTAAATGTAAAGTACAGCCTCTTTTTCAGAGTTGCTCGGGTCTTTCTGAAGGGTATTAAATATAATAGAGTAGTCGGATGAATTCGCTTCTTCCTTGTGAACAAGGATATTCTGAACGCCTGAGTCTATAATTTCATCGATATGATCCTCTTCAATCACAGTTTCACGGTCGATAATAACCTCATTACGTTCAATAGAAACAACTTCACCTGTGTCTTCATCTACGAAATCTTCTGTCCATGTTTTTAAAACACGAGCAGCGAGTTTTCTTCCTACGACTTTCTTCAAGTTAGTCTTATTAACCTTAACGTCTTCAGCCAAATTGAAGATTTCGAGGATATCTTTATCATTTTCAAAACCTACAGCTCTTAACAGAGTAGTAACAGGCAATTTCTTTTTACGGTCGATATACGCATACATTACATTGTTAATATCTGTAGCGAATTCGATCCATGAACCTTTGAATGGAATAATACGGGCAGAGTACAATTTAGTACCGTTAGCATGCACGCTCTGACCAAAGAACACGCCCGGAGAACGGTGCAACTGAGAAACAACTACACGCTCAGCACCATTAATAACAAAAGTTCCTTTCGGAGTCATATACGGAATAGGACCCAGATAAACATCCTGAATAACCGTATCGAAATCTTCATGATCAGGATCAGTACAATACAACTTCAGTTTTGCTTTCAAAGGCACGCTGTATGTGAGCCCGCGCTCCAAACACTCGTCTATTGAATAGTGAGGCGGATCAATGTAATAGTCCAAGAATTCAAGGACAAAGTTATTACGAGTGTCAGCAATAGGGAAGTTTTCAGCGAATACCTTATACAGCCCGTCATTCTTACGCTTTTCGGGCGGGGTATCCAACTGTAAAAAGTCTTGGAATGACTTCAATTGCACTTCCAAGAAATCCGGATACTTCATCGGATTCTTGATGGAAGCAAAATTAACTCTTTGATTTTCAGTATTTGAAGACATTTGTTAATATTTTGTAGAACTTAATAATAATATAGACACAAAAAGGTTAAGAATCCTCTACCAGAGGATTCCTAACCGTATTACCTGATACTCAGGCTAATATTATTTAAGCTCAACTTCAGCTCCAGCTTCTTCCAAAGTTTTCTTCAGTGATTCAGCTTCGTCTTTAGCCAAGCCTTCTTTTACTGTGCTAGGAGCACCGTCTACCATGTCTTTAGCTTCTTTCAAGCCAAGACCACATGCTTCTTTAACGGCTTTAACAACCTGCAATTTTGCAGCACCAGCGCTCTTCAAAACTACATCAAAAGATGTTTTTTCTTCAGCAGCAGCTGCACCAGCAGCAGGACCAGCAGCAACAGCTACAGCTGCAGCAGCAGGTTCAATACCGTATTCTTCTTTAAGGATAGTTGCAAGTTCATAGCATAAGCTGCTTTCAATGCAGGAATTTCCTCTTTGTATTCTTTCAACAACTTTGCAGGAGCGTTAGCTACTTCGCTAAACATTACTGAAGTTGTACCTTTTAAAGAATCGAACAACGGAGAGAAATCAACACCTTCCATGCTCATCAGAGCTTTGTGAAGCAAAGAATTCTTCACAACAACCAGCTTAATACCTGCTTTGAAACATTTTCTTCTCAGTTCACTTGTCTTAGCTGCATCCATAGCAGTTGTGTCAACCAAATAGAAATGTCCGTATTGCTTAACGGTTTCAGCCAACTGACCAATAATAACGCCTTTATCTTCCTTTCTCATGATTCCTCCTTATTGTTAGTTTTCTTCTACAGTTTTGGGATCAATCTTGATACCCTTACTCATAGTACTTGAAAGATAAATACTCTTAATATAAGTACCCTTAGCTGAACTTGGTTTCAATTTAATGATAGTAGCGATAAATTCTTTCGCATTATCACGAATCTGATCTGCAGTGAAAGAAACCTTGCCAATTGAAGTATGAACGATACCGCTCTTATCAACCTTAAAGTCAATCTTACCTTGCTTAACTTCCTTAACAGCCTTAGCTACATCCATAGTTACAGTACCACTCTTCGGATTCGGCATTAATCCACGAGGACCAAGAACACGACCCAAAGCACCGATCTTACCCATGATAGACGGCATTGTAATGATTACATCAATATCAGTCCATCCACCTTTGATCTTTTCAATATATTCATCAAGACCAACATAGTCAGCACCAGCTTCTTTTGCAGCAGCTTCAGCATCAGGTGTACACAGAACCAAAACACGCACTTGCTTACCTGTTCCGTGAGGCAATGAAACTACACCACGAACCATCTGGTTAGCTTTACGAGGGTCTACACCTAAACGTACGTCAATATCTAATGAAGCATCAAACTTAGAAAAAGTAATATCTTTAACTAACTGTGCAGCTTCTTTCAGTGAGTATGCTTTCCCTGCTTCAATTTTTTCTGCAGCCAACTTTTGATTTTTTGTCAGTTTACCCATTATAATTGAAGTTTATTAGTTATTACCCGGGAATTCCCCTTTTACAGCGATACCCATACTTCTAGCTGTACCAGCTACCATAGTCATAGCAGACTCGATAGTGAAGCAGTTCAAGTCAACCATTTTGTCCTGAGCAATCGTACGAACTTGTTCCCAAGTAATTTCGGCAACCTTCTTACGGTTAGGCTCAGCAGAACCACTCTTAATCTTAGCCAATTCAAGCAATTGAATAGCTACGGGAGGAGTCTTGATAACAAAATCAAAAGACTTATCTGCGTAGTAGGTAATGATTACAGGTAAAATCTTACCTGCTTTGTCCTGGGTTCTGGCATTGAATTGCTTGCAAAATTCCATGATATTAATACCCTTAGAACCCAAAGCAGGTCCAACGGGAGGTGATGGATTTGCAGCGCCTCCTTTAATCTGTAATTTGATTAGTCCAGCAACTTCTTTAGCCATTTTGTTTCTAATTTTTATATATTAATTATAGCGAAAGTCCAATGCACGTAACAGAATGCATTATTCTTTCTCGACATCCATAAAGCCAAGTTCCAGCGGAGTTTTACGTCCGAAGATCTTAACCATAACCTTCAACTTCCGTTTTTCGGTATTCACCTCTTCAATGAGACCACTGAAGCCACTGAACGGTCCAACGGTAACTTTCACTGTTTCTCCTACGGTATAAGGTACATTAAGTTCCTCACCACCTTCCTGAAGTTCATCCACCGTACCAAGTATACGATTCACTTCCGATTGTCTCAAAGGAACCGGATTTTCGGAACCTCCCAAGAAACCGATTACATTCGGAGTGTTTCTCAAATGATGAGCAACCTCACCGACCAAAGCGGCCTCGACTAAAACGTATCCGGGAAGATAACTTCTTTCTTTCACAATTTTCTTACCATTGCGAACCTGATACACTTTCTCGGTAGGAATCAACACCTGAGACACATACTCGCTAAGATCACTGTTCTTAATGTCAGCATCAAGATACTCCTTAACCTTGCTTTCTTTTCCACTAACAGCACGTAATACGTACCACTTTTTTTCAATCTCAGACATTTTATTCAATTAATTAGTGCGGATAGATAATATCCTCCATTACAAACTGGAAGGCTGAATCCATAAGAAAAACAACTAGCGCAATGAGTAGGGAAGCATATAAAACAACCACTGCGCTACTAGAAAGTTCTTTACGAGTAGGCCATGATACTTTATGGACTAATTCGTCATAAGATTCTTTACAATAATTTGCTACTTTCTGAAACATATTCTTTCAAGTTTAGCACGGGAGGAGAGGCTCGAACTCCCGACACCCGGTTTTGGAGACCGGTGCTCTACCAACTGAGCTACTCCCGTAAAAATCAGTTCCCGGTGTCTTACGACCGAGAACTGATCATATTAATTATCTAGTGATTAGTCAAGGAGTTCTGTAATCTGACCTGCACCTACAGTACGTCCACCTTCACGAATAGCAAAACGCAAACCTACATTCAATGCAACCGGGTAGATCAACTCAACTGTAATAGTTACGTTATCACCAGGCATTACCATTTCAGTTCCTTCCGGCAAAGTGATTTCACCTGTACAGTCCATAGTACGCAAGTAGAACTGAGGACGATACTTGTTATGGAACGGAGTATGACGACCACCTTCTTCTTTCTTCAAGATATAAACCTCAGCTTTGAACTTAGAGTGAGCCTTAACCTGACCCGGCTTACACAAAATCATACCACGTTTGATTTCGTTTTTGTCGATACCACGCAACAACAAACCAACATTATCACCAGCTTCACCTTGATCCAATAATTTACGGAACATTTCAACGCCAGTAACAACTGATTTCTTATCTTCACCCAAACCAAGAATTTCAACTTCGTCACCTACATGGATAATACCAGCTTCGATACGACCTGTAGCAACAGTACCACGACCAGTGATAGAGAACACGTCTTCAACAGGCATCAAGAAAGGTTTATCAATATCACGCGGAGGCAATGGAATCCAAGTATCAACTGCATCCATCAACTCCATTACTTTATCTTCCCATTGAGGAACACCATTCAAAGCACCTAATGCAGAACCACGAATAATAGGAGTATTATCGCCATCGAAATCATAGAATGAAAGCAATTCACGCATTTCCATTTCTACCAATTCCAACATTTCTTCATCATCAACCATATCACACTTGTTCAAGAAAACAACCAAACGAGGTACGTTTACCTGACGAGCCAACAGGATGTGTTCACGAGTCTGAGGCATCGGACCATCAGTTGCAGCACAAACAATAATTGCACCATCCATCTGAGCAGCACCTGTAACCATGTTTTTTACATAGTCGGCGTGACCCGGACAGTCAACGTGAGCATAGTGACGATTTGCAGTTTGATATTCTACGTGAGAAGTATTGATAGTAATACCTCTTTCTTTTTCTTCAGGAGCGTTGTCGATAGAATCGAAAGAACGCAATTCTG
>PPYF01026960.1_pt1 | contig 37052 bp, 36 predicted proteins | sample 1559871 | NCBI WGS metagenome assembly PPYF01 (sample SAMN08240021, study PRJNA423297) | Human gut metagenome, whole genome shotgun sequencing project.
ATGGTATCCATTTTCCACGAAAACACCGATATTGGATACCGTGGTATCCAATATCGCAAAAAACGTATCCGTTTTCCACGATTTTAGCAAATTTGGATACCGTCGCCGGGCTGGATACCGTCGCCGGGCTGGATACCATCGCCGGGCTGGGTGCTTCCGCCGGGCTGGGTGCTTCCGCCGAGGATTTTGCCGCTTCTAGGAGGCCGAACGGGGACTCAAAACCAGGGACTTCGAACTTGGAAAATTTTCAGAACCCGGGGGACCGCACACCGAGGGATTTCCACGCGCCGGGAGCTGCGCCGAGGTACCTACTCCTAATTGGAGGGATATTCGTATGAGTTAGCTTTCTCAGTCGAAAGGGATATGCGCAGAAGCATTTACTCCACGTCGGGGGATTGATTTCTTAGCGACCGTGGGAGCCGCGCTCTGAGGCACCATCTCTAAAGCGGGAAAGGGTATACGATCACATTCGCCAAAACTAGTGGAGTTTCGACCTTTTATGTCAAAGACAAGCCGCAGGCAGAGGAGTATAATATAATTGCCAAAATAATACGGGAGGAGATGCACAGGTGGAGATTATTTTTGACATAATGGGAAGCACTTTGGTAGCGGAGCTTTTCGGAGAATTGGACCATCATGCGGCAGAGACGGCAAGGGAGAAAGTCGACGAGACGCTGGATAACTATGGGGTGAACAATTTGGTGCTCGATTTTTCCAACGTGTCCTTCATGGACAGTTCAGGCATAGGCATGGTGCTGGGACGATACAGAAAGATGGGGGAAACGGACGGAAAAGTGGCCATAGCCTCATGTTCAAAGACCATAAGAAATATACTCAATATGGCGGGAGTGTTCTCCGTCATAGATTATTATGATACAAAAGAAGAAGCCGTGGCCGGACTCGGCAGAAAGGAAGTTTCATAATGAGAAGAGAACTTAAAGTACAGCTGGAAGGAATTTTGGAAAATCAATCACTGGCGCGGGCCATAGCCGCGGCCTATGCAGCCGAGATGGATCCCACGGTGGACGAGCTTACGGAAATAAAGACGGCCGTATCTGAAGCTTTCAGCAACGCCGCCCTTCACGGCTATGGCGGAAACGAAGACGAAAAGGTGAAAAAGCCTGTTTACATGGAGTTTTCACAGATCGCGCCGGAGACTTTGATGATAAAGGTGGCAGACGAGGGCACTGGCATAGAGGATATAGCAAAAGCTATGGAGCCGATGTTTACGACAGATACGGACAGAAATAGGTCGGGGATGGGCTTTACCGTCATGGAAAGCTTTACCGACAAGCTGAAAGTGGATTCAAAGCCGGGGGAAGGAACCACCGTCACGATGATAAAGAAGTTGGATACATATTATGGATTCTAAAAGAGAATCTTTTCTGGAAGAAATAGTCGCAGCAAATACAGGACTGGTCAAATCCGTGGCGCTGCGGCTTTCTTATGTATATAAGGAAGAACTTGAGGACCTTATCCAGATCGGATATATAGGTCTTTTAAAAGCCGCGGAAAGATTCGACCCCGGGAGAGGTAATAAGTTTTCCACTTACGCCGTCCCAATGATTGCCGGCGAAATCAAATCTCAGCTCAGGGACCAGGGCAGGATAAAGGTGAGCAGAAGCCTCAAAAGCGACAGTGCGGCCGTGAGAAAGGCAGAAGAAGCTTTCACTGCTAAACACGGCAGGTCCCCCAAGATTACCGAACTGTCAGCGGCCACAGGCCTTTCCGCGGAAAGAATAGTCGAAGCCTTGCAGGCCTACGACGCGATGAAAAACCTTGAAGATTACGAAAACGCCGCTCTCTGGACGGACGACGAGGAGAGGAATATAACCAGGATAGATTTGGACGCGGTTATAAACTCCCTCGAGCCGCGGGAGAAGCAGGTGATCATGCTCAGGTACTATAAGGACATGACCCAGCAGCAGGTGGCGGCGGTGATGGGCATATCGCAGGTGCAGGTATGCAGAATAGAAAAGAAGACTCTCAAGGCCATGGCCCGCGGCATGTCTCAGGAATGAGGACTGGGCTCGGGGCATGTCTCAGGAATGAGGACTGGGCTCGGGGCATGTCTCAGGAATGAGGACTGGGCTCGGGGAATGTCTCAAGAATGGGGAGTGGTTCGGGGATTTGAGCCTGAATTGTTTCTATTGTTTGGCTGTTCGGCAGTTTGACTGTTTTGTTATTCGGCTGTTTCAACTGTTTAATCACATCTGTATTTCCGGTCGGCTCGCAAAACATTTTAAAAAGAAAAAAGAGGACGGCATTTTATCCATGTCAGAATTTCGGATGAAAAGGCCGCCCTCGTTATTTTATTGCACGTCCAACAAGCATACTGCCGCAAAGTATAATACGGTCGCTGGATATGCATCCGCCAGACGTGCAGCCCTGAGTGCACATCCGCCGAGCGCGCAAGTCTTCGGACATACGGCCGCTGTATTCACAGCCGATGGGCGTGCTGCTGTATTTGCTGCTGGGCTTAGGGAAAAGAATAATATGGACTGCCGCAGGGGGGGGAGAACAGAAGAATACGAATTGTTGCAGGGGACTGGATATTCGTTTCAGCAGTGAGGCTCGGAGGATAAAACGCCATGTTTTTACCGGGAAAACATCACAAAACTCCCATATTATCTCAGTACAGCCAAAAGAAATGTCCAAAATAAAAAAGAATCCGCACAAAATATGTTGCACTTTTGACAAAAAAATGTTTTAATAAAAGTGGTATGTTAAAAATGCGGATACTGTCCGTAATGGACCCGTTATTAATAATCTAAGGAGGCATTTAAATGAACTTTCAACTAACGAAAGAACAGGAATTCGTAAGAAAAATGGTAAGAGAATTTGCCACTAACGAAGTTGAACCGTTAGCTGCAGACATCGACAAGGAACACAGATTCCCTGTTGAGACTGTTGAAAAAATGGCCAAGTACGGAATGCTGGGCGTACCGTTCCCTGTTGAATACGGCGGAGCAGGCGGAGACCACATTTCATACGCGATTACAGTAGAAGAACTGTCAAGAGTTTGCGCTTCAACAGGCGTAATCTGTTCCGCGCATACTTCACTTTGCTGCTGGCCTATCTTTAACTGGGGCAACGAAGAGCAGAAGAAGAAATATCTGCCTGACCTGCTTTCCGGTAAGAAACTGGGCGCTTTCGGTCTGACCGAGCCAAACGCAGGTACAGACGCGTCAGGACAGCAGACAAGAGCTGAATTAGTAGGAGACAAGTGGATCCTCAACGGAGCCAAGGTGTTCATCACCAACGGCGGTTATGCCGATGTCTTCGTAGTAATGGCCATGACTGACAAGAAGAAAGGAAACCACGGTATTTCCTCATTCATCGTTGAAAAGGGAGACCCTGGATTCTCAATCGGAAAGACAGAAGACAAGATGGGTATCTGCGCATCTTCAACTACAGAACTTATTTTCCAGAACTGCGAAATCCCTGCTGACAGACTGCTGGGCAACGTAGGCGAAGGCTTTAAGGTTGCCATGTCAACTCTGGACGGCGGACGTATCGGTATCGCTTCCCAGGCTTTAGGCATCGCTCAGGGAGCATTCGACGTTACAGTTGAATACATGCAGGCAAGAAAGCAGTTCGGCAAGAAGCTGTCCCAGATGCAGGCGCTCCAGTTCGGAATGGCTGATCTGAAGACTAAGATCGAAGCTGCCAGACTGCTGGTTTACAGAGCTGCCGACATGAAGGACAAACACCTGCCTTACGGTGAAGCTGCCGCTATGGCCAAGCTGTTTGCCGCTGAGACTGCTATGGAAGTTACCACTAAGTGCGTACAGTACCACGGCGGTTACGGATACACCAAGGATTATCCGGTAGAAAGAATGATGAGAGACGCTAAGATTACTGAGATCTATGAAGGAACTTCAGAAGTTCAGAGAATGGTAATCGCAGCTAACACTTTCAAGAAATAAGATTGTAGGAGGAAAACGAGATGGCATTTAAGATAATCGTATGCGCGAAGCAGGTTCCTGATACAAACGTTATCAAAATAAACCCTAAGACAGGAACATTGATCAGAGACGGCGTTCCGTCAATCCTTAACCACGATGACGCCAACGCTTTGGAAGAAGCGCTGAAAATCAAAGATAAACACCCTGATACACATATCACAGTAATTTCAATGGGACCTCCACAGGCCAGCGACCTGCTGTTCGAGTGTATCGCCAAGGGAGCCGACGAGGGTATCCTCGTATCAGACAGAGCTGTAGGCGGTTCAGATACATGGGCTACTTCAAACACTCTGGAAGCTGCTATTAAAAAATGGGAAAAAGAAAACGGTCCTGCAGACCTGATCTTTGCCGGACGTCAGGCTATCGACGGAGATACCGCTCAGGTTGGACCGCAGATCGCCGAAAAGCTGGATCTCCCTCAGGTTACATACGTTGAAGAATTTGAAATCGACGACGCTCTGAAAAACATCACCGTTAAGAGACAGCTGGAAGACGGATATGAGCTTATAGGAATCAAGACTCCTTGCATGCTTACCGCAATCAAAGAGCTTAACGAGCCTAGATACATGAGCATGGGCGGAATCTTCGGAAAGAAGGATATAAAAGTATGGAATGCGAAAGACATCGAAGTAGACCTGAACAAGGTTGGACTTGAAGCATCCCCTACAAACGTATTCAGATCATTTACCCCTGCTCCTAAGGCACCTGGACAGGTAATTGCCGGAGATACTGAGAACGAGCAGGCTAAAAACCTTTTGATCAAGCTCAAAGGTAAGCACGTAATCTAAGAAGGAGGATAACAATACAATGGCTATTAAGATTATAAAAGATAATTGTAAGGGATGTTCCCTCTGCGTAAAGGCATGTCCTTTTGACGCGCTGAAGATGGAAGACAGAAAAGCCGTGGTCGACGAAGGCAAGTGCACCAACTGTAACGCCTGCGTAGCTAAATGTAAATTCGACGCTATTGAAGCTGCTCCTGAAGCTGAGAAAGTTGACCTTTCCGCTTATAAGCATATATGGGTTTTCGCAGAACAGAGAAACGGCAAGATCCAGAACGTAGCTCTCGAACTTCTGGGCGAGGGTAAAAAACTGGCTAAGGACATCAGCGACGATACTCAGATCTGCGCAGTACTGATGGGAAATAACATAGACCACCTTGCTCAGGAATGTTTCGAGTACGGAGCTGAAAAGGTTTACATGGTTCAGGATCCGCTTCTTGAAAACTACACTACTGACGGTTACACCAAGGTAATGAAGCAGCTGATAGACGAATATAAGCCTGAGATCGTTCTCTACGGCGCAACTCATATCGGCCGTGACTTCGCACCTCGTATCGCTGCAAGATGCAATACAGGTCTGACTGCCGACTGTACTCACCTTGACGTAAAGGTTTCCAAGTACATAGAATTTGCAAAAGCCAACACTACTCTTGATACCTCCACTCTGGACCCTAACGATCCTTCAACAGGTATCAAGCAGACTCGTCCTGCTTTCGGCGGAAACCTGATGGCTACCATCATCTGCCCTAAGACCAGACCTCAGATGTCAACTGTAAGACCTGGCGTTATGCAGAAGCAGGAGAGAGAAGTCGGAGCAAAGGGTGAAGTTGTAAACGTTAAACCTGACCTCAAGGCAGAAGATATAAGAATCGAGATCAAGGACATCGTTAAGTCCGCTAAGGAACTTGTTTCCCTGACTGACGCAGACATCATCTGCTCAGGCGGAAGAGGACTGGGCGACGCTTCCGGATTTGAACTGATCAAGAAGTTTGCCGACAAGGTAGGCGGAGTTGTAGGTTCATCCCGTGCTGCAGTAGACGCAGGCTGGATCGATCACTCCCACCAGGTTGGACAGACAGGAACTACCGTTAAGCCTAAGATTTACTTTGCATGCGGTATTTCCGGAGCTATCCAGCACCTGGCAGGAATGCAGACTTCTGATGTCATAGTGGCTATCAACAAGGATGCTGACGCTCCTATCATGGAAGTTGCAGACTATGCTATCGTAGGCGACCTATACAAGGTAATTCCTGAAATTATCGCTGAATGGGATAACGCTGAAGCTCTTTATGACGCTGAAAACAAATAGACTTTGACTTTGTTAAGGAGGGCGCCGGAAGGCGTCCTCTTTGTTTTGCCAGCCTTTAAAGCAGCGGCGTACATTTTCGATTAAGTTGCGCGCCGTAGGAGATAAATCTCGCGGAACCGGAAAGCTTTGCCGGCGGACACCGAAAAAGGCAAGGGGCCGACAAAGACAAGGCAGCGAAAAAGGCAAGGGGCCGACAAAGACAAGGCAGCGAAAAAGGCAAGGCGCCGAAAACTGAGAGAGATATGAAAATGGAAAGAAAAACTTTTGCGGTGGGCAATATCAGGCCGCCGTTTCACGCGTCCAGTCTTCTTCTCAGGTGGACTGAAAACTGCCCCTGGAACAAGTGCAATTTCTGCACTTTGTATCGAGGCGGCAGTTTTAGGATAAGGACTGTAGAAGAAATAAAGCAGGACATAGACGCGGTAGCATATTACAGAGATTTGATTTTAGAGAGACTCAAGAGCCAGGACGCTTACAGTGTCAAGCGGATGGGCGACATTTCCCCGTCCGTTTCCAGAGAAGAAAAGCGATGCTATTCGATGATCCTCAACTGGATAGTCAACGACAACATGGAAACCGTCTTCCTGCAGGACGCCAATACTATGATCATGAGAAAAGACGAGCTTTGCGAGGCGCTCAGATATTTGAGGGAAAAACTGCCCTCGCTGAGGACCGTCGCCTGCTACGGCCGTGCAGATACGCTTTCCAGACTGAGCCTGGAGGATTTTCGGGACATTCGGGAAGCAGGTCTCACGATGCTTCATTCCGGCTTTGAAAGCGGGTGCGATGACGTTTTGAAACTGCTGAACAAGGGCAGCACGCGAACGCAGCAGATAGACTGCGGGCAAAAGATAAAGGAAGCCGGCATAGAATACAATGTTTTCTATATGCCGGGATCAGGCGGGAAAGCTTTGAGTGAAAGAAATGCGCTTGAGACCGCCGACGTAGTAAATAAGATAAACCCTGAATTTTTGAGAATAAGGACTTTCGTGGTAAAGCCCGGTTCTCCCATGTGGGACATTGCCAATGGCGATGCAGCTGCCGGGAAAAAGTTTGCCCCTGGCGGAAGCGCCGCTGACAGAGAAACGAGTGAGGCCAATGGCAGCGCCGCGGACAGGCAAATTGCCTTTGAAGAGTGTAGCGATGTAGAAAAGGTCAGGGAGATTAGAACATTTATAAACGCCCTCGAGGGGATAGACACTTACGTCATAAGCGACCATATAATAAATCTGCTGCCGCAGCTTGCAGGTTTTGTGAATAAGGACAAGCAGAAGATGACAGACTATATAGATGGCTTCCTCAGCCTGCCTGACGATAAGCAGAAAGAATTTCAGCTGGCCAGGAGGATGTGCGCCAACGTGGATTATATGGAAATGGAGCTTATGCCGGAAAAATACATGGAGCAGATAAGAAGCGTGATACATAAGGCCGACATTCCTGAAAAATGGGAGGAAACGTTGAGGTATTACCTTAGAAAATATATATAATAAACGCGATAATCGTATCGTTCAGCTTCACTGCAAGGAAGCGTTTATTGAATCACTTTGCCAAACTTGCTTTGCGGTATAATATGAGTTTCAAGATTCGTTAAGATACGGCTAAACTTCAAAAAACGATCTTGAATTTGTCATGTAAAGGCAGTATCATAAATTGTTGTCTCGGGGAGAAATTCTTCGTATAAGAGCCGGCTAAAAGCTTTCGCAAAGCGGTGAGACGCCAGGCAGAACTTGACAACACAGGAGGTAATTGTACATGGAAGACTATGGATATCTGGTCAGCGTCGCTATAATAATGCTGTCTACAAAGATACTTGGAGATTTGACTAAAAAAGTTAGCATGCCTCAGGTAGTAGGCGCGCTTATCGCCGGAGTTCTGGTCGGCCCGTCATGCTTCGGGCTCATAGCGGAAACTGACTTTATCGCTTATACGGCTGAGATAGGTGTTATATTGCTGATGTTTTCAGCAGGTATGGATACCGACATAAATGAGATAAAGAGAAACAGCATGGCGTGCATGGTTATCGCCAGCATAGGAGTCATAGTCCCTCTGATAGGAGGAACTATATGCTATTACTTCTTTTTTGAAGCAGGTGAGACATCATACGACGGCATTTTAAAGGCCGTATTTGTAGGCGTTGTCCTTACGGCGACTTCCGTCAGCATAACCGTTGAAGCTCTGAGAGAAATGGGAAAGCTGGAAGGCAAGGTGGGAAACGCCATACTGGGTGCCGCCGTCATAGACGATATAATAGGCATCGTCGTGCTTACGATAGTTTCAAGCCTTAAGAACAGCGACGTATCTGTCGCCATAGTGCTTTTGAAGATAGCCCTTTACGCCATAGTAATGGGTATACTGGCTCTGGCTCTCAACAAGGGCAAGAGCGTGATCGATGCCAATTTCAAGAGACAGAGAATAACTACGTATTTTTTGGTAGCGTGCCTTTTAATTTCTTTCGCATCGGAATATTTCTTCGGCGTGGCCGACATTACGGGGGCGTATCTGCTGGGACTTTTCATTTCCACACATGAAATAAAGGCAGAAGTGTCTGACAAGATAAGGAGACCGTCGTACCTGTTCTTTTCGCCAATATTCTTCGCCAGCGTAGGACTAAAGGTAGAGCTTGACGGGCTAACCGGATCGATGCTGCTGTTTTCCATATTGCTGCTGATCGTAGCCATCCTCACCAAGATAATCGGCTGCGGCCTGGGGGCTAGGATATGCGGATTTACGAAGAGAGAATCTTTCCAGGTGGGCGTGGGAATGATCTCCAGAGGCGAGGTAGCACTTATCGTCGCGCAGAAAGGCAACGCCATGGGACTGATGAGCGCCGCACTCTTCCCGGCCGTCGTGCTGGTGGTAATCGCCACGACCATAATAACGCCGGTGCTTTTGAAGAAGATAATGTAAAGGATATCACGGCATTAGCACTTTGCCAAACTATTGGCAGATAGCTGAAAAACTGACTTTTTAATATTGGAAAATAACTCAAAACTGCTGAACTTCAGCAGTTTTTTGTTTTGGCACGATGTTTGCGCTTATATATGACAAACGCATTTATCAATTGAAGCGGGTATGGTAAACATGCTTACGGATGAAACTGATGTGTATGCAGATTTGCCGGCTCGCGTTAAAAGGAGGAAAAATTATGATTATCAATGATGCAGTCAAAGGTGTAAATGAAAAGAAGATAGCAGGAGCGTGGGACAAAGCAGATGAAATCCTCGCCTCGCAGCATGCCAACCAGTGGAGAGTGGAGCTGCCTATCCTGAGGGGCGATACGCCTACTTTCATGGAATATCCTTTGGCATTAAATGCAGAAGATCTGAAGGGAACCGACGCCGTGGTCCTGGGAATTCCTTTCGAGGGAGTCACAGCACTTTCACCGACCACCTCAGCGCCGCCTACATGCGGAAGACCGGGACATGATTCCGTTTACTGGAGAATGGGAGCGGAAAAGCCTGAAAGCCTTGATATGATAAGAAAATATTCGATTTTCTATTCCCACAAGCACAACAGAGGCTGGTTCCCTGAAATTCATAAGGAAATGTGCATAGACGACTATATCAAGGTCAAAGACTACGGCGACACCGATTACGACCCGGCAAAGATACAGGAGACCATCGACAAGGCCGAAGCCAGAGTGGCCGACATAGTGGCGGCAGGAGCAGTGCCTATCGTTTTCGGCGGAGACCACACCGTTCCTATTCCGACAATGAAAGCAGTTTTAAAGCCGAGAAAAGAAAAGGTGGGTCTCATCGTGTTCGACTCCCATCTGGATCTCTGCAACGATCCGCTCAACTGGGCTTCCTCCCAGTGGTACCAGGCCTTTGAACTGGGAAAAATCGATCCGTCCAACTTTGTTGAGATAGGCATGCGAGGCGTGAGAAACGGACTTTACGAGAGAAACGTAGCCAAGGGCCTTGGCCACAGGTACATAACCATAGATGAAATCAAAGACAGAGGCATCAAGGATGTGATGGACGAAGCTCTGGCCATCGCCACAGACGGCACAGACGGAATCTACATGTCCCTCGATATAGACGTGATGGAACCGAGCGCAGTGTGCTCACAGAAAGCTCCGGAAATCTGGGGCATGACCACAGACGAGATGTTCCACGCAATAAGGCGGATTTCCAGAGAAAAAATCATCGGTGTAGACATCAACGAATATTCAGCAGACTACGACTTCAACGGCATGGGAGCTCAGTGGTGCGCCCGCGTGGCCATAGAATTTCTGGGAGGAATGGCTCTGAGGAAGATGCAGGGGCTGGATAAGTAAGAAAGGATAATGTTATGGATAATCTCAATAGAGTAAAAAATCCTGAAATGCTCGGAAAAGAAAAAACAAGCGGAACGGCGCTTCTCCCTATATTGTTTTTTATCCTGGTGTACGTCGGAACAGGAATAATAATGACAATCAAGGGAGTTGAGGCCCCGTTCTATCAGATTTCTCCTGTTACGGCCATCGCACTCGGCGTGATATTTGCTTTCATAATCATAAAAGGCAGATACAACGATAAATTCGATTCTTTCATTGCCGGCTGCGGAGGCAAGGATATGGTGATGATGCTCAATATTTTCCTTTGCACAGGCGCCTTTTCCACAGTTTCAAGCGCCATGGGCGGCGTGGACAGCGTGGTGAATCTGGCATTGTCATTTGTGCCGCACCAGCTTCTGATAGCAGGAGTATTTGTCATCAGCTGCTTCATTTCGATGGGAACAGGCACATCACTTGGAACTATAGGCGCGCTTTCTGCCATAGCCATCGATCTGGCCGACAAAGCTCAGCTGAGCATGCCTATGATGCTTGGCGCGCTGGTCAGCGGCTCTTTGTTCGGAGATAATCTTTCAATGATTTCAGATACTACGATAGCGGCTACCAGAACTCAGAACTGTGAACTGCGGGACAAATTTAAGATGAATTTCCTGATAGCGCTTCCGGCGGCTGTTCTGTCAATAATTCTCTATTCGATATTCGGACTGGGAGATGCCGGTACGGTAGATTTGGGAGAGCTGGAATACAGCGTCGTCAAAACTCTGCCTTATATCATAGTTCTCGTTCTTGCCCTTGTGGGAATGGACGTATATAAAGTTCTCATGCTGGGCACAGCCATTTCGGGCATCATCGGCATGTGCTACGGAGACCTGACTCTGATTGGCGTACTGCAGAATGTATACGACGGTTTCGCCGGCATGCTGGAAGTATTCCTCTGCTCTTTCCTCATGGGAGGCCTTGCTCAGATGATATCCGACGCGGGAGGAGTAAACTGGCTGCTGCAGAAACTATTGAAGCGCGTTCATGGAAAGAGGTCGGCGGAAGCGACTACTTTTGCCCTTTCTTTCCTGACCAACTGTGCCATAGCCAATAATACCGTCTCAATCATCGTTGCCGGACCTACTATCAAAAAAATTGCCGACAAGTATCAGCTCGATCCGAGACGCGTGGCGTCGCTGCTGGATATTTCCTGCTGCGTATCAGACGGGGTGATACCTCACGGCACGCAGATAATAATGGCGGGAGGAATGGCTGTTTCCATGGGCTTCAGCTTATCGCCGATCGAAATAATACCGTTCCTGTGGTATCTGGAACTCCTCGCCGTATTCGCCATAATTTCTATCTTTGTGCCGTATGCCAACAGACTGATCAGAAAAGACCCGTGGAACTTTGAACTGGATATGGCGCAGAGCAAAGTGGACGCGATGAAAGCAGAGGAAGCGAAGAGTACTGAGAGGTAGAAAAAATGCGTTCATCCTGGATAGAAGTGGACCTCAGCGCAATAGAAGATAATGTGAGGACTATAAGAAGTTTTTTAAAACCGGGCGTAAAACTGCTGGCCACGGTAAAAGGCAACGCTTACGGCCACGGAGCCGCTGAAGTGCCGCGGTTTTTGGAAAGTCTGGGAGTAGATGCTTTCGGAGTCGCTTTTGCCGAAGAAGGCGTGACGCTGAGAGAAAGCGGCGTCACTAAACCAATATTGCTTTATGGCAGGACCTTTTCAGACAGCTATGGACTACTCTTCGATTATGATTTGACGCCAAATATTTTTGATGTCGAAAATGCTTCCGAAATAAGCGAAGAAGCTGTAAAACGCGGAAAAACGCTGAAAGTCCACGTCAGTATAGATACAGGACTTGCAAGGCTTGGCATAGACTTAAAAGACGGAACAAAGGAAATCATAGAACAGATCATGGATATGCCAGGCCTTGAGGTTGAGGGGATTTTCTCCATGTTCGCCAATTCAAGGGTAAGGAGTGGGTTTGAGGATATAGACACGCAGATGTGCATAAAGCAGTTTGAGAAGATGGTCGATCTGCGGAACCAGCTGGAAAAAGACGGCCGAAAAATTTCATGCTGGCATATAGCTGACAGTGCGGCTGCCATGCTCTTCCCTCAGACTCAGATGGACATGGTGAGGATAGGCAGCTCGCTGTTCGGCGCCTGGATAACTGACGTGATGCCAAAAGACGTCAGCTTCAGGCCGGCCATGTCCGTCCATTCAAGGCTTGCCTGCGTGCGGCAGCTGCCGGCCGGGCAGCCTGTAGGATATAACGGCAGTTATGTAACTGAAAAAACTACGGTACTTGGAGTAGTTCCCTTTGGAACGGCTGACGGATTGTCAGGGAAAGCTTCAGGCAATTCTTTCGTCCTGCTGGGTGGAATAAGGTGCCCCATCATAGGCGATACGTGTATGGATCAGGTCATTATCGACATCAGCGAGGTAAAGGATCCTCGTATCGGAGATGAGGTCGTCATCATAGGCCGCCAGGGAGATAAAGAGATAACGGCCCGCGAGACAGCGGAAAGCGCCGGCGCGGAAGATCTGGAGTATTTGTGCCGCATGAGCCTCAGAAGTCCGATACGATATTATTAGAATTTTAAGAGAAAGGAGAAAGGAAATGAGCGGTACCAACAAAACGGAGAAGATCAAAGACAAGAAGATAAGAAGCGTAGATCCGGTAATACGTGAGGGAGGAAAGGCTCCCAATATGGTTCCGGACATGGCTTCATGCGAGATATACATACGCTCGCTGGACTGGACCTATCTGGAAGAACTGACATGTTTAATCGACGACTGCGCCAAAGGAGCGGCGATCGCGACGCAGACAAAGACGGAACAAATCGCTATAGGACCGCCGAATTATAACATTAAACCAAACGCTGCAGGCACCAAAGTCATAAAAAAGGTCTATGAAAAGCTGGGACTGCCAGTGCACGACAGCCGCGAAAGGGTATTCGGCTCGTCGGATGTGGGAAACGTCAGCTTGGTGTGTCCGACATTTCAGCCTACGCTGGAGCTGGCGCCTTACGGAACGGCGCTTCATACATCGGAATTTGCCGATGCGGCCGGCGATGAGAAAAAAGTTTCAAAAGCCGTAGAGACAGGTGCGGAGATCATCGCAAGAACCATCATTGAGATATTCGGCGACGAAGAGATTTTCAGGGAGATGAAAGCAGATTTCGGCAGCCGTTAGACAAAGAAGGGATAGCCAGCCGGCAGATGAACCCACAGAAAAAAAGGGCGGGTCGGTAAGCTAGCTTTTCCCGCCCGTCCGCGCAAGATCACTCTTAAAACTTATAAAAGACGTTGAGATTGGCCTTGCTGATGCCGTATCTCTTCATCTTGTACTGGAGCGTAGGGCGTTTCATGTTTAAAATCACGGCAGCCTGTGAAACGTTTCCTTTAGCTTCTTCCAAAGCGCTGAGTATCATCTGCTTTTCCAGAGAATCGGTGGCGCTCTTCAGGGAGTTGTCAGGCGTATTGCTGGCATACTGGCTTTCGGGACCTTGGCGGAACGGACTTTGAACGCTGGTATCATGGTCGGCGAGGTTCTCTGCCAAGTGTTCAAAAGTCTGAGTTGTTCTGTTTTCCGAGGAGGAAGAAAAAAAGCTGAGTATGCTTTTAGGAAGATGCTTTTTCTGAATGACTGAACCGTGCTCTATGACGTTCATCGCGCCCTCTATGCAGTGCTTCATTTCCCGTACATTTCCGGGCCATCTGTATTTCATAAAAATTTCTTTTACGTCATCGGAAATCCCGGTGACATTTTTTGAAAACACTCTATTGAACTCAGATATATAATGAGAGGCGATATACAGGATGTCGCTGCCTCTTGCCCTCAGTGGAGGAATGGCGATGTCGACTACGCTGAGCCTGTAATATAAATCATTTCTGAAATGCTTTTCTCTTATCGCATCCTGCATGCTGGAATTGGTGGTGGAAATGATCCGCACGTCGAGGGGAATATCTCTGGTTCCGCCGACTCTGCGCACTACCCCCTCCTGCAAAACTCTCAAAAGCTTTCCCTGAAGAAATGGCTCCATAGAATTTATCTCGTCCAGCAGAAGCGTGCCGTGATTGGCTTCTTCAAACAGGCCGGCTCTGTCCGTGGAGCCTGTGAATCCTCCGCGGGTCGTACCGAAAAGTATTCCTTCCATCAGCTCGGAGGGAAGGGCGGCGCAGTTGATGGCTACGAACTTTTTATCCCTCCTGGAGCTGAGATTATGTATGCTTTGGGCGAATATTTCCTTGCCGGTTCCCGTCTCGCCGCTTATCAGCACAAAAGAATTGGACTGGGAAGCATTTTTGGCAATCTTGACAGCCTCGAGCAATGCCGGATCACGGCCGATGATATCGCTGAAATGATAGTGGCAGATGCCTGCATCTGATTTCTTTTCTGACTGTTTATTGATGACAGACTGCATGTCGATAATGTCGCTGAGCAGCTTACGCTCCACCGAAATGTCCTTGCATATCTCCACTACGGCCACAACTTTGCCTTCTTCTATGATGGGGACCGTAGAGGTGATGAGCGAATTGCTGCGCCCTTTAGCCGTGACGTAGGACTGAACTTTATTGATAGTTCTGCGCTTTTCCTTGAAAGCCGGCAGTATGGTGCTCATTTCGTATGTGGATTCAGGGAAAAGGTCGAGATACGATTTCCCTATGACCTCCGACGGGTCATAGCCGTCTATTATACCCATGGTATTGTTGTAAAATCGAACTATGTAATTGCTGTCGACGACCATCACGCCTTCATGGATAGCCTCGAATACGTCAACAAAATTTTTAAAGTCGAACATGCTCATCACCATATCTTTCCGCTACGCAGATTTTGTAGGTTTATTATATAAAACTTGCAGGATAAAGTAAACAACTGAGAGGGTCTAAATGATTTTGACCGCCCTGGAAAGTTTTGGATACATACGGCCGTGCAGGAAAATCGTGCAGGAAAGTCGTGCAGCGGATGCGCCGCCTGACAAACTATTCCCTTTCGGCGGCCAGTTCGTCTATATACTCCCCGATGCGTCTGAGCCCTTCTTTTAGATTTTCTGCATGAGCAATTGAAAGCCTGAAGGTATGAGGAACGTCGAAAGCATCTCCCTGGCTCAGCAGAACGCCTTTTTTGTCCAGCAGATCATCGCAGAACTTTTCCGAGTCTACGTCAAGGTCGTAATGTATGAAATAAGTCGTGCCGTAAGGTTCGGCGTACTGATGAAGATATTTTTGAGTTTTCAGCCACTCGTCGACTATGGCGCGGTTTTCGTATATTATCTTTCTGTCTCTCTCATATAACTTGTCTGCGTGTTCAAGGCCCATCGCAAAGAGCCATTCGTCAAACACTCCGCCGCAGATAGAATCGTAAGAACGGCGGTTGAACAGCTGCCATCTCGTCTCGTCGTCATGGCATATTATCCAGCCCACTCTGAGACCAGCCATGGAATACATTTTGGAAGAACTGCATGTTACTATCGCCTTGTCATATATATCTGCGAAAGAATACATATATTCTTCTTTCAGTCCTCTGTACATTTCGTCGCAGACGATCCAGCATCCGGCTTCCTTGGCTATTTCCACCATTTCATTCATTTCATCGAGGGAAAGCAGGGCGCCTGTAGGATTGTTGGGGTTGGTCAGAAAAATAGCTTTGCATCCGTCTTTCACCGCGTCCTTTAGTTCTTCCATGGAAAGGCTGTATCCATCTTCCGGATTTAATTGGACTCTGATGACCTTGGCTCCGAGAGATTCGGGAATGGAGCAGAACTGCTGATAAGTGGGTACTATTGAAACCACTGTGTCTCCCGGTTCAACAAGCGTATTTATCACATTGTTGTTTGCTCCTGTTCCTCCATGAACGAGGACTACTTCCTCAGGGGCGACATTTTTATATATATTCGCGATGGCGCGGCGTGTTCTCGGAGTTCCGTCGAAGCGGCCGTAGCCTAGATTCATGGTTTTCAGCTCTTCGATGAAGCTTTCCATGCTTTCACCCGTAAGCTGAAAAAGCTCCTCAAAGGTCAGGGGAAGCACGCAGCTTCCGCCCAGGTATATTTCGTTTTTCTCGCTGTCGCAAGCAGGGTTGAGCCAGTTTTCAAGAATAAAGCTGTCAATTTTCATAATTATCTCTCCTCTATCATTATATATGTCTATATGTCGGCCTTAATTCCTAAGCCTTTCTCCTCAGCCAAGTCGATGGCTTTCTTTCCCGTGACAAGGTCGAGCAGCGCCAGACCAGTGGCGTCGAATATGGTTATATCTTCTCTGCTCAGACGGCCAGGGATGTTGCCCTTGAGCACTTTACCCAGTTCACCGGCTATGTCTGCCTCAGAAATGAAACCGCCTTTCAGGGCCATTTCCATTTCGCCCACTCTCATGCACTGCGGCTTATCGTCGGCAAATACTCGGGCATTGACGAACAATTCCGGTTGGATTTCTTCTTTCCCCTCCATATCTGCGCCTATGCAGCTGAGGTGGGTTCCCGGGGAAACCCAGTCTTTTTTGATAACCGGGTTTCTTGCCGGCGTAACAGTTATGATTATATCGCTATTGCCTACAGCCTCAGCCATTGCTTCCTCAAAATCTGCTCCCGGACCGCCGTAAACCGCTTCAAAGACGACGCTGCTGCGATCTAAGGCAAACCGGTTTTTCAGTTCGTCTCTGCATGATGAAGCAAATTTAAGGGCGTTATCAGGGTCGAGACCATCTGCGATGTAGACTTTCTCGATTTCCGGAAAGAGAATCAAAGTAGCAGCGATCTGGAACAAAGCCTGCTTACCTGCTCCGAGAATGAACAATGTTCTGGAATCAGGCCTGGCCAGCGCCTTGGCTCCGATTGCTCCCGCCGCGCCTGTCCTCATGCACGTTATGTAAGACGCATCCATTACTCCCAGCGGGATTCCCGTCGTTGAATCGAATATCATGAGAATTCCGTTGAAGGTCGGCAAATTTTGCTTCGCATTCAAAGGAAAATTGTTGAGCATTTTAAGGCCGTGAAGATTTTCTCCAAACACACATCCCGAACGAATATCCATCACCGCACCGAATTGTTCAAAGTCATATGATACCAGGGGCCAAACCACGGTTTTCCCCTCAGCCTTGAGCTTATAGACCGATTCTACGCCTTCGATCACGCGCTTCATTTCCAGCACTTTTTCCAGCTCACTCCTGCCAAGAATCTTTACATTCATATTTAACCTCCGTTCGTTTTTCGCAATTTATCTGCTTAATATGAGTGCAATTACTATGCCAGCCATAAAGCGCGAATATCAGGCGTTTGCAGGTGATGAAACTTTAAAAAAGTGATGAAATTTCATCACTTTAATGAAAAACTAACAAATCGCCAATTAACGAAATGGCTCCCTGAATTGACAAAGCGAATCTCCCTGGGATCATCGCCGTTTCGTGAAACAGAGCCGCGACAGATGTTCTAAATTGCCGAAACTATTTTAGGTAGGGAAAGTGGCGGAGAATTATATGTTTTATATTTTATAATAAACGCGATAATCATACTGTTTGGCTTCGCTGCAAGGTCGGGGTTCATTGAATCACCTTGCAAACCGGCCTTGTGGTATAATGAAATGGAAAAGCAAATTTTGCATGGAGATGGAATTTTGCTGCGATAGAGAATTTTGTGCTGAAAAGCGCTTGCAAAAACCTGATCTTTATGTTAAATTATTAGAAGCGAAAATGAATAAGCGACGCGGAGGATTGACCGAGTGGCTAAGGAGCTTGATTGGAAATCAAGTAAGGCGGCAACGCCCCGTGGGTTCGAGTCCCATGTCCTCCGCCAATAACAAAAGAACGGCTTAAGCCGTTCTTTTGTTATTTTTAGATGATGCCCAGCTCGAACCCACGGGAGTGGGTGAGAAAGTCCCATCCCCATTTTGCGCAGGGCTTTGCCCGCAATGCAAAAAGGGAGAGCGGAGCGAGCGAAAATTTGGGCGAAGGAAGAAAAGCAACTCGAGAGAAGCGAGCGCAAGAGAGAGGCGCGCAAGCGGCGAACGTTGTCCTCAGATTTCATAAGACCTTTGAAAAAATAATGCTTGTAAAAATTTTACAGCATGGTAAAATAAATATGAAAATAATATCTGATAACCAAGGTAACTCGCCCGGCTTACTGGGCATTTACACCAATGGGTTGCTGCTTGGCGGTTTGGTCACTCCCCAATGAAAGGGGGTGGTCGCTGTGTACATAACGCTTACTGAAACAATTCAGCTCATGCTGCTTGTCATAGCCGTTATCACTCTTTGAAAAAAGAGCGATAAATAATGCAAAACCGCCAAACTAATAAGTTTGACGGTTTACACTAACTTTTTAGGACTAAACCGCCTGACTAAAAGCGGCAACCCTTTATTAACTAATATATATCACAGTTCAAAATAAATGTCAAATCCATGGCCGCATCATCAAAGATAAAATAAATAAACTAAAAGCCTCTCTCTTCTCATCTTCTATCATGTTAACGATATGAACAGCCTTTAGGCTGTTTTTTTGATGATTTAAGAGTCTGCAGAATTTTTCCTCCGAAATACTGGAATATCACACTACTGCGGCACTATGAGCTGTGCAGCCGGCGCATAAACAGCAACTCAATGGGCAAAAGCAAAAGAAAATCCTGTGAATCCCTGTTTTAAAAGCAAAAGTCAGAACAGCCAGCATATATTGTACTGAAACATTCGGACAGGAGGAATCAGCTGATGTCGGTCAGAGAAGAGATAATACATATCATAGAGAAAAAAAGCGCGTATCCCTTGACGGTAACTGAAAAGACCAACTTGTACGGAGATGTTAAAATGAACTCGTTTTGCTTTATAAAGCTCCTGCTTGAACTTGAAGAAAAATATCAGATTACTTTCGGGCTGGCGGAAATGGAAAGCTGCCTCATCGTAGGGAGGCTCATAGATACGGTGGAAAGTAAAGTCAGAAAAAAAGGCGGGGCTTGATTATTGAGCCTATGACGATCCAAAGATTGCGGTTTTGCCAATTCAAATATTGCTGTTCCTGATTGCAGCGAATCAAAAAAGCTGCACCGATTTTAAGCGGTACAGCCCCTTTTTGCTTAATATGATTTTTCAGGAGACAAAGCTGCGGACAAAAATCAGTCGCATATATAGTCTTTGTGGCCAAGCATCAGATGGAGAATTTCCTTGTCGGTGCTCTTCATGCCGTATTTTCCTATCTTGCCCATGTTGTCTATGGTTTCTTCGATGTCCTCTTCTACGAAGCCTTCGCCAGAGCGGAAACAGAGGTCATCTTTAGCCATGTCATATCCCAGAAATGCCGCTTCCAATGATGAGGCGATTTTGGCCGCGCAGGAAGCTTTTGCTCCGTCGCATACTATGCCGCCTACGTTGCCAAGAGTGTTTGAGATGGTATGACAAATCTGGCGGTAATCGGCACCCTCGAGATAAGCTATGGCCGCGGCACTGCCGCACGAGGCGCTGACTGCACCGCAGAAAGCAGAAAGCTTTCCTATGTGATGCTTTATGTGGATCGAGATGAGATTGCTTATGGAAAGTGCTTTGTAAAGCATGGCCTTATCTATGTTCATTTCCTTGGCATATTCTACGACAGGAACGGTGACGGTTATGCCCTGGTTGCCGCTTCCTGAATTTATGACCACAGGCATGGTGCATCCGTTCATTCTGGCGTCGGAACCTGCGGCGGCTTTGGCGACGGCGCGCGTCCTCAGCGAGCGGTCACCGCGTTTCAGAAGCGTCTGGCCGACTTTTGCGCCGTAATCTCGGCAGAGTCCCTCTTCTGCGATAGCGGTGTTTGCCTCCACTTGAGAGGCAAAAATGCTTTCGCCGTCATTTTCCGTGAGAGCATCGGCAAAATTTAAAATTTCCTTTACAGAAAGGCTGTTTCTGGGATCTTCAGATTTCGTGCCTGCGCTTGCGGAACTGGCGGATGACAGAACCTCTCCATCGAGGATCTTGGACGTTATGTTGGTGTGGCCGTCCTTGACAGTTATTTGAGCTTCATGACCTTCCGCCTTTGCGGAAACTTTTATGTATAAGTTAGGAGTGTCTTCTTTGAGATGACAGAGGCAGAAGCCCTGACTCAGCAAACGCTGGGCTTCTTCAATGTCGCTGCTTTCGACGCTGCTCAAGACTTCAAGATCGCATATGTCTGATTTGCCGCCGGCAAGAACTCCGAGACATGCGGCGGCTTCGATTCCCCTCATGCCGCCTGAATTGGGAACTATGACGCCTTTCACATTTTTTACGATGTTTCCGCTGCACCAGAGCTCTATGGAGTCGGGCATGTCTCCGAGAAGTATCCTTGCTTGAGCGGCAGCGTATGCTATGGCGCCCGGTTCGGTGCAGCCAAGGGCGGGGAGAAGCTCAGCTTCAAGTATTTTTTTATAATTTTCGTAAAGCATTTTGTCCATAAATATACCCTCCGGATCTGCGAAAATCAAGTTTGATTATATTACTGATAATATCAGAAATAATATCTAAGGTCAAGAGAAGTAAAGGCCATTTTGGTTTACTTTTTTAAAGGTCAGTTTCGGTTTACTTTTTTAAAGGTCAGTTTCGGTTTACTTTTTTGTCAAAAAATGATATATTTAAAATATAAAATCAGAGAACGGTGAAAGGATTATGAAAAAAGAAAATCTTAAGAAAAAAGTCTATGACGATGTTCTTCGAGCAATAATAGAGGGGGAATATTCCGCTGAAGATATAATCAGCGAAGCGATGCTGATTGAAAAATACAACGTGAGCAAGTCTCCGGTAAGGGAGGCCCTCGTACAGCTCTGCGGTGAAAACGTTTTGAAGAGCATACCAAGGTGCGGATATATGGTTGTCAAGCTGACGGGCGGAGACATAGAAAATATTCTCGATTACAGAATGGCTTTCGAGTCAGGGATGCTCAGACAGACTATAGACAGCATTTCTGAAGAACAGCTCGCAGAGCTGGAGGAAATAGACAATTTATGCACGGGCGAAGAAGCGGTCAAGGATTTTTGGCTACATTGGGAATATAACAAAAAGTTTCATCTCAAGCTGATGTCATTTACTCACAATGAATTCGCGTATAAATCTCTTGAGCAGGCTCTCACGACACTTACCCGAGCATACGCACAGTTCTACTGGAATCAGTGGAAAGCCATACCTTATCCATATGACACGAAATATCACAAGGACATCATAGAGGCAATAAGGCAAAGGGATGCTGATAAGGCGGCCATGTATCTCAGCGCGGATCTGCAGGATTTCGGCAGAAAATAGCGGACGGATAATTTCATATCTTGATTTCTAACGGGCATAGCATAGCTTCAAGTCTGCAGGGACACAGCGGTGCTATGTTTTTATTTGCTTTTTTCGCGCCGCTTTACATATGCTGAAATGATAATTTATGCAGAACCGTGCGGCATTTTATTATAAGAAAATATTACGTCAAAATCTTACGGGGTGGGGGTAATGTCTGATATAATGAATTCGGTTAAAACAGCAAATAAATAAAGAATGGTAATTTCCGGGCGCATCGTTAAGAGCTTGAGTCTTATGATACTCAGGCAGCAGAACAGATTTGCGCCGGAGAGATTTAAAAGGGAAGCCGGTGAGAATCCGGCACAGTCGCCTCTACTGTATTGCAGACGAGGAAGCTTATGCCACTGTCGGGGTTTTAACAGGGATAGCTTGTTAAAGCTTAATGGGAAGGCGCTTCCGAGGAAGAAGCTAAGTCAGGATACCTGCCATTTTTAAGATTATTCCCGGGCCGGGGGGAGGATAGTCTTTTTGTTTTGCAAAAATTCCGGCTTATTTAACAGAACGTCTTTTAGACGAAGAATACGAGTTAAAGGCTGGGAGGTGAGAATGATAAAAAGCAGCAGATGAGGAACGTGAGAAGAAGAAAGCCTTATCTGTTTTATTTTGCGCAATTATTGGTGCGAGACCGGTCAAAGGACTGGCCTAACATAGATTGTGAAAGAGAAAGGAGCAATTTGGTGAAATGATTGTTAATCAGAAGAAACGGGCGGTAAGCCTGATTGTCATACTGGCCATGCTGTTCAGCCTGATCATGCCTGTGCAGACGGCCTTTGCCGCTGATGCAGATTCAGATAAAGAGTATGCGTATGTGACGATCGAATATAAATCAACGCAAGACGGAGAATATAAATATCTGCTGGAGCCGACCAAGGTGGAGCTGGACGGTTTAAATATGACTGGAGACACATGCCTTGTATATGAAGTAGCCAACAAAGGGTATTCCGGATCTGTAAGTTATAGTTTAGATATGCCTACTTATTCTTACATAACCAATGTAACACCTGACGGAGGTCAAACGATAAAAGATGGAGGCGATAAAAAATGGTCATATATAGTTGATGGGAGCTATTCTGCACTTTATCAAGTAAGAACTGCGAGAGTTGGCAATGATGGAGTCGCCAGAATGGTCTATTCCTACGACAAAGGAAAGGACGTACAAACCATAGCCTCCGTCAACAAAGACAGCCTGATCAAAGCCTTGGCAGAGCTTACCGATGAGCAGAAGCAAACCAATGCGGAGACCTATAAAGCTGCTCTTGCCGTAGGTCTGAGTACCACAGCCACTCAGACTGAAGTAGACGAAGCCACAGCCACCATAGATGAAATACTCAATCCCCCCAAAACCTGCGACAAAAGTCACAGTAAAGCCCTCCAGCGTGGAGATGATGAAAGGGCAGACCGCTGAACTCACGGCGGTCCTTGAACCTGCAGATTCCACAGACCAAGTAACATGGGAAAGCAACAATGATAAAGTTGCCACGGTATCCAAATCAGGAAAGGTGACCGCTGTCAAAGAGGGCAGCGCCAGAATAATTGCGAGAGCCAACGACGACGTTTACGGATATGCAGACATAACTGTCTCAGGAGTAAGCACGACTGACATAAACCTGAGCGAAAAAGAAATTTCCATTGAAGAGGGCGGAAGCCGGCAGCTTACAGCTACTCTGACCCCTGCTGACTCCACGGACGAAGCTGTTTGGGCCAGCCAGGACGAAGATATAGCGACGGTGAGCGATTCCGGCCTCGTAATAGGTCAGAAAGAGGGAACGACCGTCATCACAGTGTCTGCCGGCGCAGTGACCGCTAAATGTGAAGTCAAAGTAGAGGCACGCGAAAAAGGCGAAAAGCCTGCAGTGATTTTCCGCCATGCAGACGGCAGAATTACTGAAGTTGTGGACGGTGAAATCGTATTGTCCTGTCTCGACGCCGGAACCTTCGAATACGCAGGATACGATGGATACGTATACTGGAAAGGCTCCGGATCAGCAGATCCTTCGGGTAAATTCCTTCCGGCTAATAGAGAAGCCAAGATAACTATAGAGGCAATTGTTGGAGAGTGGGATGATTTTTTAGACCAAATAGGCGACAAATATCCAGAAGAAAAGCTCACCAGCTTAACGCTGAAAGTGGAAAAAATGAACCTGACCGAGCTGTTGCTGTATAAAGACGGAAAGCCTGTCGACACCAGCGAACCGTTATACGCCAACGGCACGGAACCGTTTGATGTAAGCATAAAGGGCAGAACTGAGGACGGCAGTCTTGTCGATGTGCCGAACGGTAATTTTAAATATGATGCCCAAAACAGCAATAATTCATCAAACGTCGGCTTTAGGGCGAACGACGATAATCCATATCTGATGACTGTCTACCCAACCGGAAACGGAACCGATACTTTCACGGCTGCGCTCAAGGAGGATAGCAGCCTTAAGGTTGAATTTACCGTCAGCGGAGAAAAGGTGACTGTAGAAAGAATAGAAGTCAAAGTTCCGAGCGTGTTCGAGATCGAGAGCTGGGATATGCTCTACGGCGGCTGGAACGGAATTCCTGTAAGCGGCTCCAACAGCCTCTCGGTAAATGTATATCCAAATAACGCTTCTGTAAAGAGCGTGAAATGGACTTCCGAGAACCCTGAAGTAGCCTATTATAAGCCAACTTATAATTCCGGCATAGTACCTGTAAAGCCGGGCATCGCCAAATTTACCGTTACCAGCGTTGATAATCCTGCTGTCAGCACCGAAGTGACGATTGAATTCAAATATGCCAAACCTCTTGAGAGCGCATCGATAGAGAAAGACCATTACGACCTCAAAGCAGGCGATAGTATCCTGCTGAATATTACTTCGGCCTTGTGGACGCTACAGAGCAGACTTTTGACTGGACATACAGCGAGGATGGTATAGTTCAGGTCAGAGACACCAGATACAGGGAAGACCCATCTAATGTGACATCGCCTGTGATATTGGAGCACAAGCTGACAGCTCTGAAAGAAGGCACGGCCACAGTTACAGGAACGCCTAAAGACGATACGAAAGGAGCTAAGCCTGTAGTATTTACCGTGACGGTGGGAAAAGGCGATACAGTAACCTTTGACTATGACAAATACGTGACTCAGAATATCGCCCACGGAAATGAAAGCATTAAGAAGGCTCTTGAAGGAAACTATGTATACGGTGCGGAATGGTATATTTTCACCGCCCTCAGAAGCGGCGGGAATCTTTCTACAGCCGACTTGGAAGACTATTATGAAAGCGTGACCGACAAGCTGAAAAACGGCTCAGGACGCATGCAGCCTACAGATTACTTCCTCATAGCCGTAACGCTTGAAGTCATGGGCAAAGACCCTACCGATGCGGATGGCGTCAACGTAATAGAGAAAATATATAATTTTGAAAACCTCGATAAATATTCTTCAAATCAGATTGCTTTCGCTTTGCTGGCCCTTGACAGCAAAAACTATAGAATACCTGAAAACGCCAAATGGTCGAGGGAGGATATGATTGAAGCGCTTCTGTCTTTCCAGAAACTTTCAGGAGACGATGAGGGCGGCTTCGGTCTCGGCGGCAGCGAAACGGCGTCAGTGGATATAACAGCGATGATCCTGCAGGCTCTCGCTCCTTATAACGACGAGGAGCATCCTAAAGTGGCTGCTGCTGTGACGAAAGCACTGAAATATCTGCAAAAGGAGCAAAGTGCCGACGGCGGATACTGGGCTGAAGGGTATGATAATGGCTGCACAGCGGCTCAGGTTTTGACAGCTCTCTGCGCACTTGGTATAGATCCTCTGGATGAAGACAATGGATTCGTAAAAGCCGGCAATATCTTTGCCACAATGTCAAGTGATGAATTCAAAAAGGCAAAAAAATAGGCACTCACAAAAAGTTGTGAGTGCCTATTCTAATTCTGTGCTATATATGAAGGGTGAGGTTTTAGTGACGTTTTTGAAAGACGTCAGCGACATTTTGCCGCTGATGTTCTGCATGACGTTTATGGCATAAAAAAGAGCGCTGCAAAAAGGCAGAGGTGCATAAAGAAGTATTGTAAAAATACTAACCTATGCCAAGTAGGCGGGAAATAAGAAAACCCTATGTGAATGGATGAACCATTTGCATAGAGTTTTTCTTTTGAACATAAAAAATTTAGTGTCTGCAAGAACGCGAAGCTGTTACCTGTGGTAACGATCTTGGGGGTTATCCCTCAACAAGCATTTTTGCAGGTAGAAACCTGCAAAAAATCGTAAATATGTACATGTTTGCATTGCTTGCCGATCTGCAAAAGCTCGTATTGAATTCTTGACAATACACTATCCTTATGATAAAATGAAAATAATTTTCAAATTAGAAAGGAGGCAATTCATTGGCACGCAAAGCGCAATATCAAACAAAGCAGATGGCCGAATTGCTCACTTTCATTAAATCCGTTCCCGGCAGCCATGTCACGGTCAATGACATTTGCGATCATTTCAAAAAGGAAGGCATCTCGGTGGGAATGACGACAGTATATCGTCATTTAGAGCGCATGGTAAAGCAGGGAGTAGTTGCAAAATATACGATTGAGGGGACAAGCAGCGCCTGCTTTGAGTATATTGGAGAACGGAATAACTGCGAACCATCAAACTGCTACCATTGCAAATGTGAGAAATGCGGCAGGCTGATCCATGTCCGGTGTGATGAAGTCGCTCATTTGGGGCAGCATATGCTGGAACAACATGGCTTTGAAGTAGATGCCTTGCGAACTGTATTTTACGGAATTTGTGGTGAATGCCGCAAAACAGACTGCTGATAGGCAAAATAATTTTACGAAGGAGGGAAAAGTATGGTTACAAGGAAACAAAGATTTCTTGCTGGTTTTACCTGTACGGCTTTTGTGATTGTCGCTTTCTTTTCTCTTCTTTTCATCGTAAACGGGACTCATCACGACTGCACAGGAGAGGATTGCCCTGTTTGCGCCTGCATTCATCAGGCCGAACAAACACTAAAACAGATCGGCGCCGGCTCGTCTGAAACAGCCGGGGCATTTGCGCCTCAATTTCCACTGTTTGTGGCATTTCTTTGTCTCCCTCTGTTTGTACCTGTCGTTTCCCTTATCAGCCAGAAAGTAAGAATGAACAATTAAACAGAATCCTTTGATACAAGGGAATACTATGCCCATTTTTCAATCGGGAAGGTTACCCCTTGTATTTTTGCGCCCATTTTTAAGAAAATACGCGAATTTACGGAGGATTTAATTTCATGAAAAAATATATTTCAATTCTGTTGGCGGCAGTACTGGCTCTTGCCTGCCTGTCCGCCTGTGGCACTTCCGATAAACCGGCTGATGCTGGTGATTCGGAGAAGCTGTCCGTTGTAACCACGATTTTCCCCCAATATGATTTTACCCGCCAGATCGTAGACAACAAGGCAGACGTTACAATGCTGTTGAAGCCCGGCGCAGAAAGCCATTCCTATGAGCCGACCCCACAGGACATTAAAACGATTCAAAACTGCGATTTGTTCATCTACACCGGAGGCGAGAACGATGTATGGGTGGATGATATTCTGAATTCTATGGGCGATCAAAAACCGGATACCCTGCGCCTGATTGATTGTGTTCCCACCGTTACTGAAGAAATCGTTGAAGGGATGGAACACGAGCATGACCACGATCATGGAGAGATTGTCGAAAGTGAGATAAAAGACCGCCCGCTTTCTGATTTTGCGGGGGATTTTCAGTCAGTACTCCCCTATTTTGAGGACGGAACGCTGGACGAGTATATCACAAAGGAAGCAGAGGAACGTGAGAAATCCTTTGAAGAAATGAATCTGGAATTTTTGGAAAAAAGAAAATCAGATTACGATACGCTCTCCATCAAGGACAATATCGTTTCTTTCCAGACATCCTCCGGGGTTGTATCTGCGGAGTATGAATACCTGGATTTTCAGACGGTAAAAGATGACGATGGGGATATAACCAGCGTATGGTACACATTTCAGTCGAAAGACCCTGCTTCCGGCACGCCCGCCTACCTGGCTTTCAATGACCATGGTATCGGCGCAGACGGCCATGAAGAAGAACACGAGGAACACGAAGAAGAAATCGCTCATTTCCATCTGCGCTATGGCGACGAAAATATTGACGTTTTGATAGATGAAGAAAATTGGACCCCCACTTTCTATGCGGGCAATGCGTCGCCGGAAGAAATCAAAGAAGCTGTTGTAGGGCATTTTCATGAGCATGAAGAAGAAACAGACGAGCATGTGTGGACTTCTCCCAAAAATGCGATTGAAATTGTGGATAAAATTACGGCTCTTGTCTGCGATAAGGATCAGAAGAACGCAGATGCCTATGAAGCCAACAGTGCCACTTACAAAGAACAGTTGGAACAGCTGGACGCTTCTTTCCGTGAAGTTGTAGACAGTGCGAAGCGAAAAACGATTTTATTTGGCGACCGTTTCCCGTTCCGGTATTTTGCCGATGAGTATGGTCTTAGCTATTATGCCGCATTTACCGGCTGCTCGACGGAAGCCGAGGCCAGCGCCGCAACAGTTGCGTTTTTGACCGATAAGGTAAAGGAAGAACAGATTCCAGTGGTGTTTACGATTGAACTTTCCAATGGTAAAATTGCGGATTCCATCTGTGAGGCTACCGGAGCAAAAAAGATGACCTTGTATTCCTGCCATAATGTAACAAAAAATCAAATGGAGGACGGGGCTACCTACCTGTCTATGATGACAGAAAATGTAGACAGCCTGCGCACTGCCTTAAACTAACGGTAAAAGCAGCGGTGGGCGTTTCAAACCATCGCTGCTTTTTGAAAAGGAGGTTACAGGAATACAATGGATCTAATTACATGCAAAAATATATCTTTTGTTTACAACGGCGTTCCAGCCGTAAAGAATTTGAATTTTTCCGTAGCGCAGAATGACTATCTTTGCATCGTTGGTGAAAACGGAGCAGGAAAAAGTACACTGATAAAAGGTCTCCTGCGTTTGAAGAAGCCGTCCTCGGGTACAATCCGTTTGGGAAACGGACTTTTAGCGAAAGAGATTGGCTACCTGCCGCAACAGACGGCAGTACAGAAAGATTTCCCTGCAAGCGTTTATGAGGTTGTCCTTTCCGGCTGCTTAAACCGATTGGGGGCGAAGCCTTTTTATACCAAAAGGGAAAAGAAGATTACAAATGAAAATCTTCGGAAGATGGGAATTGAAAATTTGAAAAACCGCTGCTATCGCGAGTTGTCCGGCGGTCAGCAGCAAAGAGTACTGTTGGCCAGAGCCTTGTGTGCCGCAAAGAAAGTCATTTTATTGGATGAACCTGCTGCCGGGTTAGATCCTGTGGCGACGCAGAGTTTATATGAGCTGATCCGCCAGATCAATGAAGATATGGGGATTACCGTTATCATGGTATCACATGACATCCATGCGGCAGTCCAATACGCAAAGCACATTTTGCACCTGTGCCATTCTCAGCTTTTCTTTGGAACACCAGAGGAATATCTGAACAGTGAAGCAGGCAGCCATTTTATAGGGGGTGTTTCCAATGCTTGACTTGTTGAAAGAGATGTTTTCCTATCCATTTATGGTTCGCGCAATCCTCGTGGGAACGATCGTCGCCCTTTGCTCTTCCCTGCTGGGCGTAAGCCTCGTCCTGAAACGGTATTCTATGATCGGGGATGGGCTTTCCCATGTCGGATTCGGTGCGCTTGCTTTGGCAACGGCGCTGAATATGGCTCCGTTGACGGTTTCTATTCCCATTGTAGTGTTAGCCGCTTTTCTGCTGCTTCGGATTAGTGAAAGCAGTAAGATTAAAGGCGATGCAGCGATTGCCCTAATTTCGACAGGAGCGTTAGCTGTGGGGGTTATGGTTATATCTGTCACAACAGGAATGAATACGGATGTGTGTAACTATCTGTTTGGAAGTATTCTGAGCATGTCGCAAAGCGATGTGAATTTAAGTGTTGTTTTATCTGTTATCTTATTAGTGCTATTCGTTTTATTCTATAATCGGATTTTTGCGGTCACATTTGATGAGTCCTTTGCAAAGGCAACTGGCACAAATGCGGGACTTTACAACATGCTGATCGCCCTGCTGACAGCCCTGATTATTGTCTTGGGAATGCGGATGATGGGTGCGCTTCTGATTACGAGTTTAATTGTGTTTCCTGCCCTCACCTCGATGCGGTTATGTACAAGGTTCAAAGCTGTGATTATCAATTCCGCCATTATATCCGTACTGTGTTTATGGGTCGGTCTTACAATTTCTTATGTATATGCCACTCCTACAGGCGCAAGCACTGTCTTATGCAATATCATTGTCTTTTTCCTCTATTGGATCATACAAAGCGTGAAAGGAGTGGTTGGACATGCGTAAAATTTGGAAAAGCATTGTACCTGCTTTAGTAATCTGCATACTTCTGTCTGCCTGCGGTAATGGAGGTGGCAAAACAGGGTTTAATGTTGCGCCTCCTGATTCAAACAGCCAAGAGCCTTCCTTAGAGATCGAATCTGCCGATCCTGAAACCAACGCCTTGGAAGAACCTTCTTCCAGTGTGCCAGAAAGCCCATCCTCCACGCCTGACAGCGATCCATCCAGCACACCGGCGACAGACACGGTGGGTGAAGCGGCTGAGGATGATGTGCTGGAAATCGGGGAAAAGATGTTTTTAACGCAGATCAACGATATGTACTATAATTTCGATAATTATAAGGACAAAACAATCATCGTGGAGGGAATATATGCGTTGTTCTATTCTTGGGACGGCGACGAAACCGCTCCAGCTGTGTACCGAAACGGCCCCGGCTGTTGTGGGAATGACGGCTGGGGAGGCTTCCTGCTAAAATACAATGGGGAGTATCCCAATGAAAATGATTGGATCAGGGTGACTGGCACTCCTGAATTAGTCGAAGAAGGATATTTCTTAAACCTGTATTTGAACGTCATATCGCTCGAGGTAAAAACAGAACGCGGGGCAGAGTTTGTCACGCAGTAAATTATGGCAAAAATAAAATCACTTAGATATATAGATAGTTGGGTGGTGGTGATATGGGAAATTAAGGTTGTTCAAAAATAGGCAAGTTATATTGAGGAGAATATTTACAAGCATTGCATTATGCTGTAAAAATGCCCTCCCGGCGTAGGGAGGGCATTACAATTATTATGCTGCAAATTCCGGGATTTCCCCGACAAAGTTGTAGACAATCCTGACTTCCTGCGTCTTTTGCCCGTCAACCTTTTTGACCTCGCCAATCAGAATCCGGCTGATCAGCCGGTTCAGCACCGTTTCATCTAACTCCTGAATGGTGGCATACTGCCGGATTTCCCGGATAAAGGTGCGGACTTCGCTTTCCTGTGCATCGGACTGGCGCAGCATCCGCAGCAGTTCCTGCAAACGCCGCTGGTTTTCGTCCTGTTCCTGTTCCATAGCCGCAGTCAGCTTTAGAAACCGCTGTTCGGAAAGGATGCCTTTTGCCTTATCGCTGTAAAGGCTCAGGAACATTTCATCAATTTCCCGGTTTCTGGCTTCCAGCCGATCCCGTTCTTTCTGCATCCCGGCAGCATCCGCCAGATACCTGCGCTCCATCCGGCTGCTGAGCCGCTGGTAAAAGGCATCGGCATCCCTGAGCGCCGTCTTTGCCAAATCCTGAATATCTTTCAGCACCAGATTATACAAATCCCTGGCTTCTATCTTGTGGCTGGTGCAGGCGTTCTTTCCCAGCCGGTTGTAGGTCTGGCAGATATAATACGCCTTATCAATCGGCTCTCGCATCTCGCCGGTAAAGCGGTTTTTGCCGGTTCTGCCGACCTTTTCATACCGCACCTGCATGGATCTCCCACAGGTAGCGCAGCAGACAAGCCCGTGGAAGATGTTATAATAGGGGCAGGAATTCCCCTGGATGGTCGGCCTGCGGTCAATTAGCTTCTGAATCGTATCCCATTCCTCCGGGGACACAATGGCTTCATGACAGTTCTCGATGATTTCCCAGTCCTCACGGGGGATGATGTCATAAGTGTTGGAACGGATACCTTTCTGGTGCGTCCGAAAAACCAGATGCGCCCCCTTATAAAAGGGATTTCGCAGGATATGGCTAATTCGGGAACCAGCCCAGTAATAATAGTTTTCTTTGCGTTCCGTGTTGGACTTTACATGGGTGACGGGGATTTTTTCTTCCATCAGCTTTTTAGAAATCCTCATACATCTCAGTCCGTCAAGGGCATAATCATAAATTTTACGGATAATCGGCGCTGTTTTGGGGTCAATAATAAGATGTCCCTTGTCCTCCGGGTCACGCATCAACCCCAGCGGCGTTGTCCCTCCGCAGAATTTCCCCTGCCGGGAACGGGTCATGCGCCCCGCCAAAACCTTTTTGGAAATATCCCGGCTATACATGTCGTTCAGGATGTTCTTAAAGGGCGTGATGTCCATTTCCTGACGGGTCAGGCTGTCCACACCATCTGTGATGGCGATATACCGGACATTGTGCCTGGGGAAGAAGATTTCAATATAGCTTCCGGCTTCGATATAGTTTCTTCCCAGTCTGGACAGGTCTTTCGTGACCACACAACCGACTTTCCCTGCCTCAATGTCAGCAATCATGCGCTGGAACGAGGGGCGGTTGAAATTGCGGCCTGTGTAACCGTCATCCACATAATATCATACTGGAACATCCCATTTTTCTCTGCGAAGTCCCGGAGCATGAGTTTTTGGTTGCTGATGCTCATACTCTCGTTATCACCGCCATCGTCCAGAGAAATGCGGCAATAGAGGGCGGTGATTTTCTGATATTCCTGTTTTTTCCTGCTCATAGCAAACTCCTTCTATGAACAGGGACACGATACCATTATAATATCATGTCCCTGAACCGAACTCAATAGATTTTACGCCGCTTTCTGTCCAGCTTCGTGGTTTTCCAGCCATTTCTCAAACCGTTCGCAGGTCTGTCGCTCCATCAGCTGTTCAAAGGCTTCCTGCATGGTCTGCTGACCGGCAAATTCCCGCGCTACGATGAACTGTACCTGCTGTTTCTGCTTTTTGTTTTGCTCCATAGGCTACCTCCATAGAAAAAGCCCGGCAAGGATAAGGCTGACAACGAAGTCCTGACAACGGACATCGAAAAACCTGAAATCTCTGCCGGGCGATACCTCTTTTTCTTATTTTTCTTTTTTTATAAAAGTCGGTTGTCATGGTTGTCAGAACAGGCGGAAAGCCCGTAAAATCAGGCTTTTTCAGACTTTCTCCTGACAACCGGACCGACAACCGGCTCGACAACAGACCGGCAACGGGCGTCAATTTTTATGCCGCCCATTCCTTGGGAAGCTCCAGCTGCTCCATTTCCTCCGAGGTTATTTCCTGAAAATCTCCGACTCCGTTGTCAGACCGGACGCGCTCCCAGCCTTTCTGCCGTCCATAATGGCTGCGGAAGTACCGGGGATTGGAAAACGCCCTCCAGCCGGTCACGCTGTTGTTCATAATATCGTTGATCTCCCGAATTTCCCACTGCTTAGGCTCGTCAAAACTGTGTCCCAGCGCTTCCCGATACAGCTGTCTGGAGCAGACTATGTGATCCGAACACGTTTCCAGATATTCGATGCTCTGACCGGCTTTGGTATCCTCCGGCATGAACTCACGCTGATGGGTTTTCAGGTGTTCATTCATTGCCGGGCTGAATTTCAGCTTAAAATTGCCGCTGCGGTAAATCTCCATGGCTTCCGCCCAGACCTGAATGAGATAGGCTCTTGCTGCCGGTTCATCCTCCAGAATGTGGACTTCTGCCAGTTCTGGGTGCACCATGACCGGCACAAAGCGGCGGTTGCCGGTGCGGTCAAGGGGCAGGAAGTCCAACGTGTTGGAAGTGCCGCAGAACACACACTGCCGTTTCCGGTCTGCCGGGTGGGTTTCATAAGGCACTTTGTAGGTTTCCTTCTGGCGGCTGAGAAAGGACTTGATTTCCTCAATGCTCCTGGCATTGGCGGTGGCAATCATCTCCGACATCTCGATCAGCCAGTGTCCCTGCATCTTGCGGTACACATTTTCATCGTCCAGCTTTTTCAAATCATCGGAAAACCAGTCGTCATTGGTTACCAGCATACGGAAAAACGAAGACTTCCCGGCTCCCTGACCGCCTACCAGACAGAGCATGATTTCAAATTTACAGCCGGGGTGGAATACCCGGCTGATAGCCCCCAGCAGGAACAGACGCATGGCTTCGCAGGTGTAATCATCGGTATCTGCCCCCAGAAAACGGTGCAGGCAATAGCGGATGCGCTCTGTCCCGTCCCACTGCAAGCCGTTGAGGAAGTCCCGGACAGGGTGGTAGCGGTTTTCGTTGGCAATTACCATCACGGCATCCTGTATTTTTTTCTCAACGCCAAGTCCATAGGTTTCCTCAAAATACAGGAGCAGATATTTGATGTCCACATCGGTCAGGGTTGGGCTGTCCCGATACCAGCCGAGGGGCTTCACAATATCCGCCCGTTCGGTCAGCAGATTCTTGCGGATCGCTCCTTTCAGCAGAGGATCATGCTGCAAGACACGCTTGTAATTCGCCGCACAGTTGGATATTTTCCCCTTCTCGGTCAGTTCCAGACTGTCCCGTACTTCCTCCACCGTAGAGGGGACTGTCTGAGGACAGTCCTGCAATTCGCTGTTCAATTTTTCTCACCTCTTTTCTTTGCTGGACGGTAAGTTCCCGGCGTTCCTCCGCTGTTCCGTCGAGAAAACTGTCCAGCAGGTATTCCTCATAGATTTTCCGTTGCAGCGCTTCCACAAAGAACGGATGCAGGTCATCCCCCGGCGCTTGCGGGGCATACTGCCGTTCCCACTCTTTGAGCAGATGGAAATATTCGCATAAAACCTTGTAGCTGTGAGCTTCTTCCTGCTCATATTTTTGCTCCGGGGCAGGTTTCCTGCCATGGGGTCTGGCGGTCGCTTTCTGTCTGCCGTCATAGGCAATCCCAAAATCCTCCGCCAGTTTGATAGCTGCTTCTTTCGGTTTCTGGCCAAACAGACGGGAAACACAATCAATCACATCTCCGTCTGCCTGACAGCCGAAACAATGAAACCGGCGGTCAACCTTCATGCTGGGATGTTTGTCATCGTGAAAGGGACAGCAGGCCATCCCGTTCCTGCCTACCTGCATCCCGTAATATTCCGCAGCCTGCCTTGTGGGAACAGCCTGCTTTACTGCTTCAAACACGTTCAAAATATCACCTCCAGACAGAGAAAAAAGCACCCGGTTTCCGGCGGAAATCAAGTGCTTCACAACTCCATATCGTTCTTTTCCGCCGGGGCAATCCGTCCCTCCCGTTCCCACCGCTCCCGGTTATCCCGGTCGGCGTTGATCTTTGCTTTCGCCAGCGTTTCCATAGTGGATGCTTTGGCATTCTTCTTGATCTGCTCTTTCCCGGCCTGCTTGACCTCCGGCTGCATCAGCGTGCGCTGGATTTTGGCCAGGGCGTGCTGCATGGCATTTTTGATTTTGGCAATGACCCCATCCAAACGGTCAGCGGCGTACGCACGCTCCTTTTTCGGTGCTTTCCGCTCCGGCGACAGCACCCAATTTTTCGATTCCTCCACCAGACGGATATCTTCTTTGTGGGTTTCCTGCCGGACAGTATCGGCCACCACCTCCACCGCCTTGTCATAGGCCGCATCGGAAACATCATCCAGCAGCGTTTCCACATCCTCGATTTTGAGCGTCAGTTCTTCCAGCTTCTGCTCCTGCGCCGCCATCTGCTCTTTCTGCTTCATCAAAATATAATCCTGCTTTTCCAGATATGACCGGCCGCCATAGGACGGTTCCTGATCCAGATGCAGGCCATGCCGCCTTGTGATGTCAAACAACATTGTCCGGCAGACCGCATCAAAGGTCTGCTTGCGGTTGTTGTTGCGGCCTTTGGGCTTCTCCGGGTTCGGGAGAGGGATACCCAGTTCTTCCAGCGCCTTTTCCTGTTGGGGGGCATAGTTCCCCATAGCGGTTCTTACAGTCAAAGACGTGCCGCTCATGGATATGTGGCGTACCCTCGTCCAGATGGAGCGCCCAGTCTAAAATGTGGATATGGGAGCCGAAGCGGCGCTCAAACTCCTCATAAAATTCGCTGACGATAAGAGCCAAAGTTTCCGGCGGCACGGATTCTTCCATCGTGCCGATCTGGTAGATGCTTTCCTCCGGGCAGGTCTTGTTGTTTTTCAGCAAGTCCTCCACTGTGCGGTTACGCTCGGTATGGCGGGTTTTCTCATTCCTGGTATTCTGAGCGTCCACATGGTCAGAATAATGCTCGTAATAATACATCCGCTCGATTTCCTCAAAGCTGAAATCCGGCTGCTTCGGGTTCTCCCGGAACTCATGGGTGGTAAAGCCCCGGTAGCAGTCCCAGTAAATGTTCTGTCTGGCTCGTTCTGCGTCAATGTGTTCGCTGTTTTCCACATCGAACCGGCGGTCATTGTGCCGGGGATTATAGGTTCCATGCTTGCTGGAGCGCCCGTTGTGTCGTGTCAGTTTCAAACAGTTTCCCTCCTTCCTGTGAAGATGTTCCGGGGCGGGGAAGGGCGGCGAAGCCGCAAATCCTGCGAATTCTGCGTCAGGTAATACCCAGTACGGCGTGACGCAGAGCATCACTTCTTACTGGGCAAGGCGCTTCGCCCTTGACCCGATAATGGCTGCCGCCATTAACCCGCCAAGGGGCTTTGCCCCTTGACCCCAGCAGTGCGCTGCCGCCCCTGCACCCAGCCACAAAGGGCTTGCCGCCCTCTGTACTCCCGCACCGGCGAAGCCGGTTGCCGCCGCTCCGTGGCTTTGCACCAGCTTCACCGGCCCCATATCCGCACATTTGCGCCAAACGGCGGCAGGTGGATATGGGATACACCAGCGGGGATTGCGTGTCAAAACGCCCTGATTTCATGCGCTTTCCTTCTCTGTGTGCAAAACCTGAAACCCGTGCTGTTTGGCGTACTCTCTGGCAGCGGCCAGCCGTTCTTCACTGTACGGCGGCACCAAACGGATGGACAGGCGGGACTTGTCCATCACATAGGTCACGCTACCCTCCGGGGTGCTGCGCTCCAATCGGCACAACAGCGGATATTTGCGGCTGAACTCCGCCAGTCTGTGCTTCAATCTGGCATTGAAGGTGTAGATGCTGGCGGTATCCTCCGCCTCGTTACAGTTGATGATGGTTTCTTTCTCATACTTAGACAGCTTCATCATAAAAATCCTCCTCATAATCGGTATGCTTCCGGATCACTTTCAGGCGGCGCTTCGCCTGACGGTATTCATCCATCTCGGTACGGAGGCGGAGATAAAAACCGGCGTACCAGTTTTCCGCAACTTCTGTTTCCATCTTCCGAGCCAGTTCCAGCATCCGGCGCTTGGCTTCCGGGTCAACGGTCAGAGATGTCAGCCATTTCAGCCTTGTCACCGTGTTGCGGTAATTGGAACAGGCAAAGGCGTACAGCACTTTCTTTTCC
>PPYF01268164.1_pt1 | contig 37044 bp, 50 predicted proteins | sample 1559871 | NCBI WGS metagenome assembly PPYF01 (sample SAMN08240021, study PRJNA423297) | Human gut metagenome, whole genome shotgun sequencing project.
GTGCCTCCGGCGTTGTGCGGGATGTTCGCCCCTATCTGGACATTGGAGGCGTTGCTCGCTTCATGGGCCGCCGCCGTGATACGGGAAAACTGTGCGACGATGGCGTCCGTGCCGGTGGTGGCTGCGGTCTGCATGGCGTTCCAGGCCGTCTCCGCGTCGGTCTGCATGGCCCCATAGGCCGCCGTAGCGGACGCGCCCATAGCCATGAAATTGACGTCGGTTATCTCGGCGGCCTGGTTGGAGCTTTCGGTGACGGCCTCGGTGGTGGTCTCCGCTGCTCCGGTGACTTCCTCCTTGTACTGCGACGTATCGACCACAAGGGAAATCTCCTTGCTCGCGGCGTCATCAAGGCCATCGATGGACCCGCTCAGGTCGTTTACCGCCTCTTCGCTGTCCTTGGCTCCACCGAACAGGTTGGAGAAGAAGCCTACGACCTTGCCCGCGCCGTCGGCCAGCCAGCCTACCACTTTTCCCAGGACCTCAGCGATGACGCCCAGGACATCTCCGATGACCTCAAGCACGGGGCTTACGGCCTCCAGGATGGGGGAGATCAGGCCCAGCAGTTGCGCGATGGGCGGTAGCAGCGCCTCGGCCAGCTTTTGAATGACCGGCACAAGAGGCTGAATGATGGAGGTGTTCAGGGTGTTCAGGATGTCCACCAGGGGCGGCATGACAGTCTCGGCTATCATGCCTACGATGTTCGCCACGGGCGGTAGGATGGTCTGTGCCAGGTCTCCGAACACCTGTAAGAGTGGGAGGCCAGCCTCGAACACGGTCCCCAGCACGTCCGTTAGGACGGGCAACAGGGTCATACCCAGCTCCGTGATGATCGGCATAGCCTGGGCAAGACCGTTGCTCAACATATCCACAAACTGCATGAGCATCGGCTCGATGGTCGGCCAGCTATCCAGGATGGTGTCGAACAGGCTTTCGATGACCGGCGTAAACCGGCTGCCAGCGTCGGCCATGAACTCGCTCCAGATACCCTTGAGGTCCTTGGTGCTGTTCACCAGGCCGCCGGTGCTGTTGGCCGCCGATTGCTGGATTTTCTCGGTCTGCCCCAGCAGGGCATTCATGCGGACCTGGGCCAGAGTGGCATCGTCCATTTCGTCTATCTGGTCTCCCAGGCCCATAGAGAGCGCGGAGTTTTTCAGGGTCACTTCGTCAATGTGGATGCCGTACTCTTCAAGCGCCGCATTATTCCCGCTGATGTAGTCCTGGACCACGCCCAGGGCCTCGGTGTCATCCATGGCAAAGGCGTTGCCGAAGTCATAGGCAAGGGACGTGGTGGCCTTGGACAGCTCTGCGGCGGCGTCCCCGGTGATGCCCATTTCCCCGTAAAGGGCCTTATTGGACACCATGAAAGACTTGACCTCATCGGTGCTCCGGTGGATGGCGTCGGCGTAGTTCTCTGCCCACTCCCCAGCGTCGGTGCCTGAGAAGTTGGCCTCAAACTTCCGGCCCACATTCTCAGCGGCTCCGGCTGCTTCGATGGCCGCCGCGCCCAGTTCCTTGAGCATATCAATACCGGCCTGGATTGCCTCAAAGCCGATAAAGGCGGTGAGGGCGCCCTTGATGGCCTCTTTGATTTCGCCTCCGGCCTTTTCGCCCTCATCCCCCATATCATCCAGGTCTCTTCGCGCATCGTCGGCCTCATCGCCCACATTGTTAATCCTGTCGGCAGCGGCCTCCACAGAGCTCAAGAACTTCCCCCGGATGGTGTTTATCGGGTGCGTGAACGCGGTCCCGATGCTCTTTACTCCGGTCTTCACCTTGCCGGTGAAGTCGGAAAATTTCTTTTGGGAGTAGCCTATGGCCCCGTCAAATCCGGCCTTGATGGTCTTGGAAACGCTATTGGTCTCTTTTGCCGCAGCGCCCATAGATTTTCCTACGGCAGCACCGAAGCTGTCCGCCTCTCGGCCAATATCCCGGAAGCTGGTGCCAACATCGTCGGCGTCATCCTCCAGGTCATCCAGGGCGTCGCCTGCATCTCTGGCTCCGTCTCTGATCGCGTCAGTACCGGCGCGGACGCGAGCGCCCATATCCTGGGCGGCGTCCTCAACGTCCTGGGCGCGGTCCACAATCTGCTCCAGGCGGTCTATCGTCTCGTCCAGGCGGTTTATTGCGTCATCCAGGCCAAAGTCCATGCCAAAGGTAAGCTCCCGGTTGTCTGCCATTGGCTCCACCCCCTTTCGGCAAAAAGTAAAGCAGCGGGGTCACTCGCCCCGCTGCTTGCTCCAGTCTTCGTTGTAGAGTATGCGGGCCTGCACCGCCTCCTGGTACTCAGCCAGGTCCATGCCCTTGAAGTCGGCATAGCACAGGCCGCCGCCGGTGAAGATGAGGACCCACATATTCCGGTTTCGCTTGGCCTTTCTGATTGCGCGGCCTACGTTAAGCTCACTCTCGCAGAAAGGCTTCGATGGCCTTAATCAGCTTCTCCGGGGTCTTGATGTCATCCTTTTCATCGAAGTAGCTGATGCCGTCAGCCTTGACCTCGGCGGGGGAAATGACCACGTTCTTGAGCATGGTGTCAATGTACTTGGTGGTGTCCCGGCGTCCACCGCCGGTCATGCCGCAATCGTCATTGACGCCGAAGTACCAGGTGGGAGAGACGGACTGGAGGGTGTATTCCTCGCCGTTGACGGTAACTTTCTTCTGCTTAGCCATAAATTTTCGGTAGCCCCTTTCAGATAGTGATTTTGGTTTGTTCGGCCAGTTGGGATAGCCTTTCATGGGTAGCCCCCCTTAGCGGGGGACTACCGACGGCGCATAGATTTTGACGGTGATCGTGCTCTGCTCCTTGTTGCGGGTCAGGTCGGGCATTTTCATTACCCGGCAGTTATCCGCGCTGAGGGTGAACGCGTCCGCGTCGTTGACGTCGGAGATCGTCACGTTGACGGCCCGACGCTTCGCCTCCAGCTCCCGCAGATAGGACAGGCTGGAGGACGTGGACATGAGGGTAATAGCGATGGTGCCGCTCTCGTTGGCGTTCTCGGAGTAGGTCACGTCCCCCTTTGCGCCCACGGCGGGGGTGATGCTGTCCTCGTTCTTGGTGACGGACACGACACCATCAGCAGCAAATCCAGTGATGGTGCGGCCCCCGACAATGACGTTGACCTTTTTAGGGTCATAGCTCGCAACTTCGATGCCTTTAGCCATGATGAATTACGCTCCTTTCTTACGCGCTCAGGGTGGCCCGCAGTACGCCCTTGACTTTGACGGTGTGGACCGCGCCCTCAAGCTGCGCTTCCCAGGTGATGTCCGGCATTTGCCGGGCGCGGGCCTCTTCGTCGGTGGCCTGGGACCGCTTGGGGACTACGACGGTAAAGACGCCCTGCTCGCTCTCCGGGTCTAGGGCGATGATGCCCAGGTCGGTAGCGCGGTTCAGAGCGGAGAACACGCCGGCAGCAACCAGGGCAAAGCCCGCGTCGGTGTAGCCAATGGTGGGGTTCTCCAGGAAGATGTCGTAGAGGTTTTCCCTCATGTTCTTGGCGATATAGTCAGCGCCCATCTGGACGTCGATAAATTCGCCGTCGGCGCATACGCCGTTCTTCACATACTCCCGCTTGTACTCGACGGTCAGGAAGTTCACGTTGGCCTCTTCCAGAGCGTCGCGCTCGGCGTTGGTGAGGTCCGGGACGGTGAGGCCCTGGGGCCGCTTGAACTTCCACGTTACGCTCTCGGGATAGAACGGCCCCACGTTGCCCACATAGGCAGCGTCGGGGTATTCCTCATCCCGGTCCCCGTAGATGACAATGGACCGGCGGTTGGTGACGGCAAGGCTCTTGTTCTGAGTGCGCCCAAAGTAGAGCTTGCGGTGGTCTTCCTCGCCCGCGCCCAGCTCCGATTCGGTAGGCTCGGTGGCCTCGGCCCAGGCGCAGAGGGCTTTAACAGCATCATCACCGTCTTGGTCGGTCAGCAGGATATACCAATCATCGTCGGTCTCCCGCAGGGTCTCCACGGCCTGCACCAGAGCAGATGCCTTTTCGGTCTCACCGCTCACGGAGGGGGCAGCGATACCGGCGATTTTCACTTTACGGATAAGGGTCTCTGCAAGGGTGGTCTTGCCCTGCTCAAACAGGGCCTCGGCCATAGCAGCGACCTTTTTCCCGGTGAACGCCTCCTTGATGATGTCCAGATCGCGGTAGACGGCCACGTCCTTAGCGCCCTCGGTGGACAGCAGCAGAATGTTCAGGTTCTCCGTTCCGCTGGGCTTGGCGTCGATATTCACGACCACAACAACGTCTTTCGGCATTAAAATCACTCCTTTACGTTTCCTTTGATTGTGGGTTTCTCAAGTTTGCTGATGGCCGCCGCGTCGGTCCGGGTGTACCGGAGCCGGACATCGAAACCGAACCGGCGGCCCATTTCGTCAAGCTCCAGGGCGTCCCGGCTGGTGGCGTTGGTGACATCAACAACGACGAAACCGGCCCCCGCTATGGCGTCTCTCCCGGTATGCAGGAAAAAGCCCTGGGCCAGCGTTGCCAGCTCCAGGGCCTCATCCGCACCCAGGATTTGCACCTGGGAGCCTTTATCGTCGTAGCAGCGGTTCACGCTGCAAGCAGTAAATGACAGGGTGGCGGTGGGCTGCTCTTCCCGGACCTCCACCAGATCGTCTTGCGTCGCACCCTCACCCAGCGAGTAGTTGCCCTGGCCGCCGTCCGGGATGTAGTCTGCGGTCACTGAATAGACGATGAACGGGGGTTCTGCCTCCGGCTGGACCTGGGAGGCCAGCAGGACCGGGACGCCCACGGCCTTATGAAGCGCGGATATGAGGGCATTCCGCTTCGTGACGAAACTCACGCCCCACCGCCCCCTTTCGGCGCCGCGCCGGTTCTGGCCTCTACCAGATACCGCTTCATCGGGTGGATGCTGTTGTGGCCCAGCTCCTGGGTCACGGTGTAGGTGTTTCCGCTGTCAGGGTCATAGACCTGTGCTCCCACCTGGAGCGCATGGCCGTTGGTGTAGATTTTCTCGCTCAGATCGGACACGGTGCCGGTGATTTCACGCCGTAGGTCCTTGTCACTCACAGGGAGGACCGCGCCCTCAAAGGGGACGCGCACAGGCTCACCGGCTACCCACTGGCCGCCCTTGTCCTGGTCGTAGTGGCCTCCCGCCTGGACCTCGTACATGGTATGCAGCAGGCCGCCCGGTATCATGGGCTGCGCCATTTTGAACCGGATGCCCATTATTCATCAACCTCCCACGTGATTGAATTTCGGAGCCGTCCAGTCACCATGAGGGGGCTGTCCGCGTAGGACGGGTAGCGCTCCCTCTGGATTTTCCCTTTCGGCTCAAAGTTGCTCGCGTCTGTCATAAACTCCCGGATAAGGCCCACGGCCTGCCCGCCTATCCACGATATGGCCCCGTCTGCCGTCTGCTGACCTTGCCAGATGAGGGCAACCTCATTCTGGACGATTTCGGCCAGCTTGTTCTTGTTGTGGTCGAAGCCCGCCCGGATGAAGCTGCGCTCCGGTATAGTGACGGAGGGCAGCAGCAGGAACAGGAACTTGAGGTTATTCGGATTATCCTTATCCCTCCGTCCCTTTTTGGCTACGACGCCGAACAGGTAGCCGTCCCTGGACCGGATAAAGAAGAGGTCCTGGAAGTCCCTGGGGCTTTTGTCGTAGCTGTCCTTGTGGATAGGTATGCAGAGGTTCCGGGTGGCCTTGGGCGTGATGGTGGCAGTACATTGTCACGGACTTGCATAGGCTCACCACCTCATGTAGTGGGCCAGGGTTTCCATCCAGGAGGCGCGGGGTTCCTTGTCAAAGGTCCACGACACGTCGGAGATGGAGAAAGCCGCAAGGCCCTGGGCGCCGTTCCGCAGGATGGAGAACTCCTGTTCCGCGATGCCCCACACAATCGCCACGATGTCCTCCGGCAGATCGGACGGCTCATCCTCGGTCGCGTCCTTGGGCAGCACATACCCGGCGGTGAACTTCACTTCCAGGTAGCGCCGGGGGGCCGTGTAGTCGTTTGCAAGGCCGCCGATGTAGCCACGGAATACCCATCCCTCATCGCGGTACAGTACGCCCACGTCTCCGGTCATGGTAAAGTCGTAGCTGCTGGGTTCTATGCTCACGCCGTGCTCGGTGTCCCGGACGTACTCAACCGCCCGTATGGGGTACTGAGTGAGCACAAGCTCCTGAGTGCCGGGGGCGACGTACCTGTGGGTATAAGTGGCCTTGCCGAACTTCCGCCCGGTGATGGTCTCAATCCAGGCAGACGCCGAATTGATAAGCCGGATGATGTTGTTCTTTACGGCGGTGTCCGCCGCCTCCGGTGGGATGCCCAGGCGCTCCATCGTGTCCTCAAGAGTAGTCATGGCGTTTGCGGCCAGCTTTACAGTCGGTTCATTTGCCACGGTGTCGCCTCCATTCTCAGGGGGAGGCGCAGGCTACTCGCCCGCGTCCTCCTTTTTGCCGTCGTTCTTGGCGGTAGTCGCTTTCTTCTCCTTGGGGCCTGCCTCCCGCTTGTTTTCGGCGGGTTTCACGGCCTCGGAGGGATAGTGCCTTGCCATAGTGAAAACCTCCTTGTAGGGCCTCTCAGGGCCAAATTAGACAGGGACCTCGGAAGCGTCGCCCAGGGCCAGGGCAGCGGTAGCCTCGCAGGACGGAGTGGAGCCGCCGGAGCAGGAAATCTCCACATTGACCTTGATGTACTGCTTGAGGCCCACCAGGTCCAGGTCGAAGTTTACCAGCTCGCCGCCTGCGGCGTCGGTGGTGACGGAGATCACGCCCGCATTGTCCAGGGGCGCGTTGCCCACGCAGACCAGCTTATCCTTGACGGGCGTGTAGCTGCCGCTCTGCTGGTCGCTCTCGGTGATGGTCAGCTTCACGGCCATACCCGTAGGGGTGCCGGAGGGAGAGCCGACCTTGACGGCCAGGATGCCGGAGAGGAAGCCCTCACGGTTGATGGTGTCCTCACTGGTGTACGGGGTCACTTTGACACTCTGAATAAGTGCGCGTTTCATAGCTGAAATTCCTCCTTGTTGAAATGATAGGGCCGGGGCGGTATGCCCCGGCCTCTGATTAAAACGCCTTGATGTTCTTGACGTACAGGAAGCTCTCCTTGTGACGGGCAGCGATGTCCACGTACATGAGGGCACGGGTGGCGGCCAGGTTCTCTTCAAAGGCGTTGTGCTGGTTGCCTTCTTCATCGACCCAGGAGCCGTCCAGGGTGGTGTAGGTCTCAAGGCCCATCTGCTCGCCCACCAGGAGGTCCGCCCAGTTGCCAAAGGCCAGCTTAGTGAGGCCGCTGGTGTCGGTGGTGATCTGGTTGGACACGCGGTAGGGGAAGCCCAGCAGCTTGCCGGTGTTCATCTCATCGCGGTAGATGTACGCGCCGGTGGTGGTCTTGAGGTTCATCAGGTAGCCCTCCAGGACGGAGTTGAACGCCCAGCCGAGCTTGTTGTCGTCCACGTTCTTTGCCAGGACCTTAGAACGGACGAACACAGGGAAGTCGGCAGTAATCTTGCCGGTGCTGTCGGCCAGGTCATCGTTGCTCAGGCTCTTGGCGTCCACGTGCTCAACCTCATTGTCGTTGAACACGCCGAGGGGCTGGAACTCGCCGCCCTTGCCGAACATAGCGCCGAAGTCAAGACCCAACTCCATGCGCCGGGTCAGGTCGTTGGCGAAGAGCTGATCGGCGGAGTAGTTGGTGCTCATCAGCAGCTCGCGGGTCTGAGGCACGATAGCCTCCAGGCGCTTCGCGGACAGACGGATGTTGCCGTAGGTGGGCTTGGTCTTCGCAATCTTGCGAGCCTCACCGCCCCAGGTAGCGCGGGCGCCGCCGGTCATCTTGGGGATGTTCAGGTTGCCGTTGGCCATGGGGACTTTCTGAGCGCCCAGCTCAAAGATGACGGTCTTGGAGTACAGCAGCTCAATGATCTGGTCCAGGTAGATTTCGGGGATGAGGTAGCCGCCGGCAGCGGGGTTGGTGGCAGACAGGGCCTTGAACTCGCGGGCCATGTCCGCATCGTCATACTTCCGCTGCGCATAGAAAGAGGCGGCGTCGGGGTCATGCTTGCCGAACACGTCCAGACACTTGATAGCGCGGGCGAGCTGCACGGCGGGCGGGATGGACTTCTTGGCGGTGCTGGTGGGGGTGGTACGGCTCATGTAGATGGAGCTGTACTTCCGCTGGACGGGGGAGGCCGCGCTCTTGCGGGCGCTTTTGGTCTGGTGCTTGCGGGTGGCGGCCTTGCGACCCTTGGCCTCATCAGTCACTTCCTCATCCTCCTTGACCTCTTCCTCAACGTCGTCATCCTCCTTGGCCTCGCCCTCGGTGGCGTCGATAATCTCACCGACGGCCTCCATGACTTCCTCGGCGGTGACGTCGTCCAGCTCTTCGCCGGCCTCCTTGCGGCTCTTGCGCTTCTCAGCGACAACGGCCATAGCGTCCTCGATCAGACCGGAGATGTCGGCGGGGGCAACCTCGGCAACAGCGTCCTCGGTCCCCTCTTCGCCCTCGGCCTTGGCCTCGGCCTGCTCATCCAGGGCCTCCTTGACGCAAGCCTTGATTTTCTCGGTCAGCTCATCGGCCTCCATCTTCATAGACTTGCGGCCAGCGGGTGCGGCTCCTTTCTTGGGAATAGCCATTTGTAATTTCCTCCTTATAGCAGAATTTCATAGGTGATGCCGGTAGTCGGCGCGGACTTCGCGGCTCTGGTGTTGGCGGTACGGGAGATGGACTTCTCGGTGTCGCTCGCCTCTCGGATGATGCCGTCAAGGACCTTGGTAGCGGCTTTCATGGACGCGCTCGCGTCCTTGATGGCCTTTAGCCGGGTCCCGCTGATTTTCCGACCGGCCTTGACTTCTGCGGTGGCCGCCTCCAAAAAGGCGTCCAGGAAACCGGCGGCGTCGGTGGCCTGCTTGTAGTCGGTGATCGTCGCCTCCGGGTTCATGGCCCAGGTAACGACGGAGACCTCCCACAGCTTGACTTCCCGCAGATGCCGGATGCCGTTTTCGTCGTAGTCAAAGACGATGGGGTCATATCCGATGGACAGCTCAGTGAGAACTCCATCTTTCAGCAGCACTTTGATGTCGCGTCCCATCGAAGTGTCGCTGATTTTGGCCTTAATGAAAAGGCCATTGCTGTCTTCCCTCAGCTCCAAAGGTCTGCCAATGGGGAGCCAGCAGTCGTTGTGCAGGGCGAGTATCTTCACCCTCTCCCAGCCTTCGGCGATTGTCTTCGTGAAGGCACCAGGCTCAATTATGTCCCCGCCGCTGTCGATGTTGCCATAGACGGCGGCGTAGCCACTAAAGATGCCGCTCTCTTCGTCGTACTCTTCGGTACGGAAAGACAGCGTTTTGTGCTCTGTCTTGGAGCTTTTCACTTTCACCCCTCTACGGAGCGAAGCCTCCCACGCTTTCAGGCCCCGCCCGGAGGCATAGTAAAACGGCGAGACCCGCAGATGTGCCGCTGCGAGCTTCGCCGTCATAACGGGGTCATCGTTGGTAATATTCGTGTCCGGGCTTGCGGTGCCGTGTTCAAGCTCCGCATTCATCCCGGCTGTCAGGGCTTTCAGGTCGAACCGCTCTTTCTCCAGGTCGATACCCGCAGATCGGGCGGCCTCCTGAGCCTGCATCTCGGTAAATTCCATCAGGCGTTCTCCTCATCTTTCAAATGTCAGGAAACAATGGCAGTTCACAACCTCGGACGCATCTTCGCATTCAGGGTCACAGGGATAGCGGAGACCGTTCTTGAATTTTCCGTCGATTGGTACACGGTCGCCGTTCACCGCTCTATGAGACGGTCTGGCAGCGCTCCAGTTGGCAACGTGCCAGCGCTTATAAGTTGCTCCGGCCTTTCGCATCATGTCGTAATGACCGCTCATAAGCGAAGTGTTGCACTCCTGGGTGGCGATGATCCGCGCCCGCCCTGCTGTGGTCTGCATCTCCTGCTCAATCTGCTTGGCGATGGTGGCCCGGCTGTCTCCATGCTCCAGGCCAGCGGAGACGATACGGGCGATATTGGCTTTTGTGGTGTCCTGGATGCCCTTGACCCGGATGCCGCCCCGTAGCTTCGCCGTGCTGATAAGCTCCGGCCTCTGGACCGCCTGGAGGTTGTAGAGTTTGGCAGACACCCCAGCGCCCTTGTCGTAGCTCTCTTTCCACAGCGGCTCAAAGATATTCAGCAGGGCCGTTTCCTCCTGGGGCCAGTCGATGAGGCCCAGGGTAAAGGCGCTCACAAGGCGGGTGCGGTCTGCCTCGCTCAAAGAGGACCACGCCGCCGCGCTCTGCTCCACCGCGTCCTCGCTGTTCGGGTCATAGCCGGGGATGGCCCCCATGAGAATGTCCCAAACGCTCCGCTCATCCTTGGTGGTGCCGCCCATGGCGTCACTCACCCGGCGGCCCTGCTCCCGCAGATATTTGAGGGTGGCAATCTCAAAACGCTGGGTTTGCTCCCTCTCAGCTTGCAGCAGGGCGCGTTGTGCAGCCTGCACCTGGAGGTTTTTACGCTCTTCCGGGGACGTACCCTTAGAGAACGCGATTTCTATGCCCTCCGCGCCGTCTCCCGTCCCCTCTGAGCCGTTTTCGGCGTCCAGGGGTATTCCGTTATCCGTTATCTCGATGTCCTGCTCTCCGCCCGTCTCAAGCGGTGGTGCGCTCTCTGCATACTGGAGGTTGGCCGCCGCCGTGGAGATCGCCACAGGGTCATCGTCTTCCCGGATGTAGACGTCGGAGAACTGCGTCTTGTAGACATCGCCGCCCACCAGGGCCGGAGGCATACCCAGCTTCTCGCGGGCCTCATCCTTGGTGAGTAGTCCGGCATTCCAGCCGTCGATGCCCAGGGCCTTGTCAAACTCCTGGTTCCGGGGGATGATGTCATCGAAGCGCCACACCAGGTCGTTTCCAAAATACGGGATGATCTGGTTGTTGATGGCCTCTTCCCGGCGGCGTAGGTTTGGCATGAGGACGTTTTGGGCATAGATGAACTGAGCTGCCTCCGACGTGGCCCGGTTGCTGCTCTCCGTGATACCCATAATCTCACGGGGGACGCCGAAGTGCTCAAGGACGGCATTCCGCAGGAATGTACGCCCGTTCACCATGTCCATGTCTTTCATGCTGTCTCCGACCTTGTTTACCGTGACCTCGCCGTTGACAGTAGCGACGCCGTGGCTCTGGAACACTCCCCGGAAGCGCTCAAGCCATTCAGACCGGAAGCGCTGTCGCTGCTCCGGGGTGGACTTGGGCATACCGATGATGAGGTTCGGCGTGGCGTCGTTGAAGAAAAAGCGCTTTTGGAACTTGGCCGCGTATTCGTCGGTCTCAATCTCATCTGCCAGGGCCTCAGCTTGCCCCAGGCCGCGCTTGAACGGGTCTATCGGGTTCAGGTCTTTCATCACGAACATATCATCTACGGACACGTTCATCAGCATACCGTTGGTGAGCCGGACGGTGTAGTACGGGTGGTCCAGGTACGGGGTCATCTGTACCCAATGGACAGGGACCGGCCACAGCTCCACAGGGACGCCCAGGGGCGATTTCTCCATGATGAAGTATCCCTCTCCCTTGAGCTTGAGGTAAATCTCCAGGAGCCGCCACAGGGCCGCGTTGCTCATCTCATGCAGCGGGTTTGGGTTCGCCCAAAAGTCCAGGAACGGGTGATGAGTAAGCTCCTGTTCGTCTCCGTTCTCATCCACCCGGTAGAGCTTGCCCTCTGCAAAAGACAGATCAGAGGCGATGCGCTCCACGACGGATAGGCGGGGGTTGGTGTGAAACGCGTCTATCCACTCCTGAGTGTTGCGCTCCGGCGGGTTGGTCCACCTGGGCAGGATAACGCTGTCGCTCCGGTAGGTCTGGCTCGCCCTCCCCGCACCACCCCCTCTAAATCGGTTCCAGAATGGCACGGTTATTCGCCTCCCTCGCGCTTCGGCTTTTTACCGAGCACCTGGGAGACAGCGGGGTTTTTGGGGCCGCCGGTCATCTTCTGCCAGCGGCGCCGGGCCTCTGCCGCCGTATTTGCCCGGATGTACTTCATCGGCCAGCCGTCAGCCGATACAAGGTAACTGCATTTCGCTTTCATGGTGTCCTCCTTAGTCAATGCTCCAGTCGCTTACCAGCGGGTCATGCAGGGCCAGGGCCAGTGCGTCTCCCATATCCGGGGAGGACAGGCCGCGCTTTTTCATGGCCTCTTTCTTCTCCAGCTCAATCTTGCCAGCGCTGTTTACCACGTATTTCCGGTTGGAAAGTTGGCTTATCTGCTTATCATCGGGATATAGCTTGATGCTCTGCGTCCGCAGGGCCTCCCGGACCGCGCCCCACATAAGGCCGGTGCTGTTCTGGTAGTCGATAGGGTCATCGTCGCTGATGGTGCCGCCCTCGCCGCCGAAGTGACACTCCACGATGTCCAGGGAGAACGGGGGAGGGGCGTCCTCATCGTCGGCATATCGGCGGTCTCGCTGGGCCTGAACTTCCTCCACGATCTGCTCCCGTAGCTCCATGAGGCGGTCAAAGACGCCAACGCCCAGGCCGTCACAGTCGATTTTGACGTGTATCTCTGCCCAGGGCTGCTCCAGGGCATAGCGCTTGATGAGCTGGACGGCCTTGCCGCTCAGCTCCATGGTGTCGTTGTGGTGGTATATCTCCGGCTTTTCCTGGAGCTTCTTGTCCAGGACGGGGGATAGGACGCTGCTGTCATCGCCGTAGCGGGCGACGTCAATCCCGATGTCCACACGGGCCGCCCGGTCAATCTCCGGGGCCTCAGCCTCGCTTGCCCGCTCTGCCCACTCCATCGGTATGAAGCTGTCAGGCAGGGCCTTGGGGAACTCTCCAGCCACACGGACCCGAAAGACGTCACTGTCCTCACCAAACATATCAATGATGGTGTCGATGAACTGCTGATCTACGCGGCTGCTGTCCCGCCCGTCAATGTGCATGGCGTTGTAAAGCTCGCGGGACTTGTGGTGGCTATCATAGAAAAAGCCGGTAATCTTCGTGGGGTTCCCGCACATTACCAGCTTTGCGCCCTCCGTAGATAGTGCGCCGAGGACCGGCTCGAATATCTCATCTCGGACGCCGGAGGCTTCGTCGATGATGTAGAGCACGTGCTCAGCGTGAAAGCCCTGGAGGGCGTCGGGCTTACTGGCTGTCCGGCCTACCGCGAACCACTCTTCCGGGTGGCCTTTCATGTAGACCTTTTCCTTGGTCCATATCAGTTCTTGAGACAGGGCCGGGTTACTGCGGAGCCATTTCGCAATCTCGGCCCACAGGATGTCCCATAGCTGGTGCTGCGTAGGAGCTGTGCAGGGAATTTTCGGGTACGGCCGGGTGGTCAGGAACCAGATCGCAAGCCAGCTCTCCACCGCGCTCTTGCCTATACCGTGTCCACTTCTCACGGACGTCATGGGGTACCGGGCCACGCTGTTCAGGATGTCCCTCTGGTTGGCATCCGGCTTGGCTCTGATGACGTCCTCCACAAAGTCCACCGGATTGTCGGCGTAGTAGAGGATGGCGTCACTTGTCAGGTTCATTCTGCTGCTTCCTCCGTTCCCACGCCTCAGAGATGACGGCGGCAAGGCTGCTGTCGGTCTGCTCATTCGCCTTGCCCGGTGCGGTGTCGGCCTCCAGCTCCATGCGGGTCTCCCGCTCCAGTTTGGTAGCCTCCCGGATGAACGCCACAAGGTTCTTCGGGTCTATCTCGCTGGGGTCCATGTCCTTGAGGGCCTGCAACGCCTTTTCCTGCAATTTCAGGGCGATGCTGATATGACGGTCAGCCATTTTCCGGCGCTTCTTGACGGCCTGGGCATGGGCTTTCCTCTGGACGTCAACGTCGTATGCGGCGGTCCGCTCCACCCACTGATAGGTGCGGCTCCATCGGCCTATGAGCGTGGTACTTTTGTTTAACTGCTTAGCAACCGCCCGGATGCTGCGCTCTTCCCCCAGTTCCAGGTAGACCGAAAACGCCTCATACGCTTTGACACCCTCGCCCTCCAGACGCTCCCACGGCTCGGTGTCTCTGTGCTTCGGCATTCCGATCTACCCTCCTTTCGGGGCCGGTAGCCGTCACTTAACGGCTATCCAGCCACAGAAATTCAGGCAGCGCCAAAACATATCGACTTGCCGAAAACCGGCGGTCCGCATCATGTCCACGCTCCACTCAGCCTTGAGCGGAGACAGCACATTTTCCAGGCTGCGCCGCTTGGACATGATTTGCTCATCGGCATAGCCGTTCTCCCGCTTCATCTCGTAGTAGAGGTCCACCATCAGGTCATCCATGTTTTCACTGAGGATTTTCTCTACAAAGATGAGCGCACCGCCGTCGGTCAGGCCGTCGTAAATCTGCTTGAGCATCCGGGGCCGGTAGGACGTCGGCATGAACTGCATGGACAGGACGGAGAGGACCAGGCTGCTCTTTTGCTCAAATGGCAAATACTCCCAAATATTCCCTTGCCGGACCGTAACGTTGACGTCTGCCCGGAAGCGCTTCTCGCAGGCTTCCACCATGGCCGGTGCGTTATCCACCAGCAGAAAGTTATTGCTCTGGCCGTGCTTCACCACGAATGGCTCCACAGCCAGGCCGGTGCTGCACCCCACGTCCACAATCAGGGTCTCCGGCTGGATGAAGCGCTCGCCCAGCTTGTAGGTAAGCGCCCGCATAGATCGGTAGTCCGGGATGCTGCGCTCAAGCATATTGGCGAAGCAGGCGGCCACTTCTCCGTTGAACTCCCATTTCTCCCCAGGGTGTACGTTGTCTCTCATTTTGCCTCTCCTTTCGTCGGAGGGGGCAGGCGAATACCGAGCCGGTGCTCAAACGCTTCCCGCGCTCGCTGAGACAGTCCCATGCGTGAGCCGTCCGGGTAGGGAAGCTCAAATTCAAAGTCCAGCGCAGCGGCCAGGGCCGCAGGGTCTACTATCGGGTCTGCCGCCTCCATGTACCAGAATTTTGTTATCATCTCCAGGCGCTTCACGGTACGGAAGCACGGGGCGAAGATCGCCCGCATCTCTTCCTCGGTGTGGCCCTTTTGGACCTTGGGGTGTGCTCCGATGTCCCCCAGGATGGTGTTAGGCTCGTAGTCCAGGTCAAAGGTCAGGATTTTTTCTGTGGCCATGAACTTTTTCTTCGTGTTCACGAACTGCGGGGCCTTGTTGCTCTGGCACCAGCAAACCACCATCCCGTCCGGGGCGCACAGGGCCGCCGCGATGACCGCGATCTGCTTCCGGTCCGCCATAAAGGGGACGCTGTTGAACACACTAGAGATAAAGACGCTGCTATACGGCGTCCCGGCCTCCACTTCGTCCAGGAAGCGGGCGGCAATCTCCAGACTCTTTTCCTTGTGGATTTTCTCGCCCACAGTCACGAAGTACGGCTCAAAGGCCGATACCTGAATACCGGCCTTGCGGAGCGTACGGGTGTTGTTGAGCTTCCCGGCTCCAAAGTCTACCACGCTGGACCCGTAGTGTCTGCGCCAGGTCTCCAGGGACGCGCCCTCCAGCTTGCAGAAGTCCCGCCCGCAGTTTTTCGGGAACACGCCCTTAAAGAAGCCGTCCCCCAGGGCGGCGTTGCCCTCGGCGTCGGTCTCCCTGGTGTTCCGCTCCCGCATGAAGCTGTTGAAGCGCAGATCGTCGGCGTAGGTGCTTTCCATGTCAAAGTCCATGGATAACAGGTTGAGCATGGAGGACGCGAAAGTCTCTTGCTCCGTCCTCACCTTGACGCAGGCGATGACCTTTCTGCCGGCCTCCGCTGCCACTTGCAGGCGGCCTATCCCGTTGATGACGTTCCCGGCCTCCCCGATGACTACCGGCATGGCGCTCCCGATGCGGCGCTCTAGGGATTTTGCAAGCTGCTTGATGTGAGTGTCGAAGCTCCGATGGTTGAGCTTTGCCAGCTTCACGACGTCCATCCGGCGCAGGGCGTAGACGCAGGGGAATGATGCTTCGGTCCCCGGTTCGATGTCCGGCAGCTCCCCGGTCATGGCCTCGATGTCCATTTCATAGAGGCGGCGTCGGATGATGGCGCAAGTGTCCTGCTTCTGGAGGTCATTCGTGGCCCGGTTGAACAGGACGTTCACGGCCCGCCGCTCGCCCAGGGTCTTTCCGCTCACATACTCCACGGGTATCTGCTGGAAGCCCATGCGCGAGGCCACATGATGCCGCTGGTGGCCGCTCAGGATTTCGCCGCTCTCATCGGCGTAGATCGGGAGCAGAAAGCCCAGCTTGCGGAGGGACAGCTCCGTGAGGGCCAGACGCTTTTCGTCGTTGCGCCGGGGGTTATACTCCGACGCTCGCACGGCGTCGATGGGGACAAGTTTAATCATGGCGCAACAACCTCCGTTTCATCTCCTGGGCGATTTCTCCCTGGTCGAAGATACCGGCGTCCCGGATGCTCTCGACCAGGCGCTTGTAGCGCGGGACCTCGACCTTGAAGTGTAGGTGTCCAATTCGGACAACCGTAGTCCCCATGGCAGGCTCATCGTCACCGCCGGCGGGTTCGTCCTCTTCCTCGCCGTCGGCGTCCTCGGCGTCCGGGTCTTCGTCCTGGTCCCAATCCGGGTCATCGTCGGCGTCCTCGCCCTCGCCGTCCCCGCCGAGCTGCCGGTAGACCAGGACCTCATCGCGGTCAAAGCCGGTCTCAAACTCCAGGACCTCATCATCCCGCAGCAGCTCGCCCAGGCGGTCAGTGTCCCAGCGTCCCTCAATGCGGTTCAGGGCAAGGCAGAGTTTCTTCTCCTTGCTTTCGTCCGGCTGGTCAATGACGGAGCAGAGCACTTCTTTCCATCCCAGGTCCCGGAGGACCACAAGGCGCTGATTACCACCAATGCAGCGCATATTGTGGAGGTTCACGACCGGCGGCTCCACCATGCCGTTAAGCTCAATACTCCGGCGCAGGGCCTTGTACTCATCGCTTCCGCGCTCGATGTCCTCACGGGGGTTATACGGGGCGGCCACGATGTCGGAGATCTTCAGCATCTCCAGTCTGGTTTCATACTTCATCGAAAAGCCTCCCTTTCAGCTCCGCACAGACAAGCTCCTGGGTAAAGCCCACCTTTTCCCGGACATCTGCCATAAGGTCCTCAAACTCCGCTTCCTCCAGACGGAAAGAGAAGTCGCCCACGGTACACTTAATGCCGTCGGCGATGTCCTCTTTCTTGCCCAGGGAGGGCGGTTCCTCATCCTCGCCCAGCTCGCCGCCGATTTCCCCCAGGAGATCGTCAATGTCTGCCTGGGTAAAGCCGGTGGCGAGTAGGCTCTCTCCATCGTCGATGAGCTGCTGGATGATGTCGGCCAGTTGGCCGTAGTCCCATTCGCCGTCCAGCTTGTTCAGGGCGATGCACAGCGCCTTGGCCTGGGCCTCCGGCATATCCACCACGACGGCGTTTGTCTCAGTCTCCCCGGCGGCCAGCAGGACGGAAAGCCGCTGGTGTCCTCCGATCAGGCAGTTGTCCCGGATGTTCACGATGAGGGGCAGGACCAGGCCGTTTTCCTCAATGCTCGCGTCCAGGGCTTTATACTCCTGGTCCTTGGGCGTGATCTGCACCCTGGGGTTATAGGGGGCCGGTTTGATGTCGGCCAGCTTGATTACTCTGGTTTCCACGCTTCTACTCCTTTCAGATTTGGGCAATAAAAAAGCGGGGCGCTCTCGCGTCCCGCCTGGTGGCTGATATTCAGTTATCCGAATAAGCTGCATTGGTCGAAAGCCGGGACCCTCGCCATGCCCGCCGATTTGATGAAGCGGTCATAGGGGACGGCCTCGATGCCGAACCGCGCATACATGGCCCGCGTCTTCGGATTGCTCTCCACCGCGTAGTAGTGCGCCCCCTCCGGGCCGTTCTGTGCGCCGTGCCGGGGCAGGATGAAGCGCCGGAGGGCGCTCTCCTTGAAGACCGGAGGCTCCGCGTTGATGTCGTTGAAGTACCACTCCTGGGGCTTCCAGCCGGTCTTCCGCTTGATGTTCGCCATGGTCTGCTTCATCTGGTAGTCCGGTCTGGCCGTCACGATGATAACATAATCATCCCGGATGGCCTCAATCAGATCGGACCGGTACTCTTCGGCCTCCATGCGCCGGGAGAATGGCCGGAGCATTCGCGTGTCCGCCTGGTTTCCTACCAGGGTGTAGTTTAGATCGAGTAGGCAGATGTTTTTCATAGGTTAGTTACTCCTTTGCTTTTTCCTACCGTAATTATACCACATTTCAGGGCTTTTGTCACAGGTTTTCCCAAAAAATATGCCGTGAACTTGGTATTTATGACGGCTTTCTCTACCCACACTCTTTCATTGTGGATGAGTATAACACAGATAAATTGCACCGTCAAATTGTAAAATTGCACGGCAAAATTGCAAGCCCTTATCTCAAGGCTTCCGCGCCGTATAGCCAGACTGCGACGCGCTGCACAAGCCTCTTTCGGTGCCGCCAGACGGTGGAGGTATCACACTCCAGGGCCTCAGCTATGTCCCTGTCATCCACGTCATCCAGGTACTTCCCGGACAGTGCCCGATAATAAGGGTCATCCCGGACTGTGGCAAGCGCCCGCTCCAGGGTCTCAATCTCATAGCGGTCCGCCGCGATGGTGGCCTCCATGTCCATGAGAACGGCCTCCCATATCTCATCCGGGGTGAGCCGGTTCCCGCTCTTGACAAACCGGGTGATGCTCTTGCTCCGCTCTCGCGGTCCGTAGAGCTTGAACTCTTCCAGCCGTTCAAGGTCATCCTCCAGTTTGATTTTCAGGGTGGGCAGGCCGTAGAGACGGCGCTCAGTAGCCTTGAAAGCATCTTTGGCGGTGCGCTCGGCAGAGATGCGTCCGGCTTCAACGGCCTGCATGATGATGTCCCTGATGTTCTCCTGTGATTTGCCCATTGATTTTGTCGCCTCCCATGTGGTAAAATAGCTTTGTCACGGGCTGTCTTCCCTCCGGGGGAGGCGGCTTTTTTATTTGCTCAGGGCTTCCCGCCCTTTATGGTCTGGAAGTTTCTCCGGCGCGTCTCTGCGGCCCTCGCCCTCCGCTGCTCGACTATCCTCTGCATCTCAAGGTACTTTTCCGGGAACTTGTGCCTTGGGCAGTCCGGGCGCCACTGGTTGCGCTTGGAGAAGTCGCCGTCGTAGTGCTTGCACTCATCGCAGCAGAAGCAGATGTCCTCGGCGTTCTGGACCTCGCCCGGCGTTATGTACCACGCCTCCAGCTCTGCATTGTAGAGACAGTGATCGCAGGCGCACCAGTAGCAGCTCATGGCGTGTTGATGTCCACGGCGATGCACTCCACCCAGGGGAGGGCGTTATAGGCTTCCCGGGCCTCCTTGTCCGTCATGGAGAGAAATCCATCGTACCCCTTTACTTCGATGAGAACGGCCTCAACATCTTCATCGTCAAAGAAAAAGATGTGTTCCTCTGAAACCAGGTACTTTGTGACACTGGCCGGACCCCAGGTCCCCATCCAGCGAGCGTACCCGTCATCGCATACAATCTCGCTGTCCACCATCGGGACGATAGGCAGCTCCGGGTGGGCCTTAATCAGCTCCAGCAGATCAGAGATATACTTGTTCATATCTCATCCTCCGTGGTTCACTTGACGATGTGCCAGTCATCGGCCAGCATATCCGCTTGGGAGGCCAGCCAGCCCATTTGCACACCAGAGCTTCCCACAAAGGCAAAGGCCCGGTTGCCGATGGCCTCATGCTCGGCGTTGATGGTCTCCCCGCCGGGGGTTACATAGGAAATCGCGGACGCCAGCTCCACATACTGGCCCTTGCCATTCCATCCGCGCCGGGCAATTTTGGCGCCCCTCTTCGCGGCCTCAATGGCAAGGCCGAAGTTCATAGCGTCCGTGGGCCGGTAGGCTTCCTCAAACGCTTCCTTGGGGGACCAGCTCACATACCCGTCCGCATACCGGACGCGGTAGCCGTCCTCCACGCTGGGGAAGTTGGGGAACGCCTCGGACGGGTCATCGGTGATGGTGACGCGCCCCTGACCGTCCATGCAGCGATAGGCAGGCTCGGCCTCAATAATCTTGGTCCCGATGTACTGTTTCATTTCTCATGTCCTCCAGTAAAGATATTTTTGAGCCGGTCCAGCAGGCTCAGCCGCTTGTCGGGGTGGGTGTCGGCTTCCTCCTTGCTCCACGCGGCTTCCAAAACGTAGTCCTCCCCGCCGTCTCCCTTGGTGTGGATGAACACCGGAGTAGCGGCGATGGTCTCCAGCTCCGCGACCCGGCGCTCCAGGTTGCGGAGACGGTGCTCCCGGCGGGCGCTCATCTCTGACCCTCCATCAGCTCGCCCAGGCGGTTTTTCACCCGGACCAGGATGTCAAGCTCACGCTGGGCCGCTTTCTGTGCGGCCGGCATAGCGGCCCGCAGCACCGGCGAGATCGCGCCCATGATGGCGGTGCTGCCCTCCGGCGGGTTGACTTGCTTCTCCCGCTTCTCGATGAGGCCATGGAGGTCCGCAAGAAGCTGGACGTCTTTCTGGAAATTACTCATGGTCTGTCCTCCAATCCCTCCAGGAACAGCAGCACACCGGGGCCGCCGATGCGGACCTCATAGGGCGCTGCCTCCTGGGGCGTGATGTACTTATGCCCAAACCGGCCTTTCATGTCCCGCCACACTGTCCAGGGGATGCGGTAAAATCCCACCCACGGCTCCGAATTGATGCGCCCGCTCCAGGCGCTCCGTCTGGTCCGCCGTCACGCGGTCCTGGGTCATCTTCTCAACGTCGGTGTACTTGGCCTCGAAGTTGACCGCCCGGCCTCCGAACAGAAAGCCCTTGTAGTCGGCCTGGGCCGTGCTGGTGTAGTGCGCGATGAACTTCCCGCCGCCCAGGTCCTTAGTCGGTTGCATCGGCTCCGGCGTCTTCTCAATGTCCGCGATCTGGCGGCTCCGGTAGAAGTCGCAGGCCCCGTTTATCATCTGCTCAAAAAAGGCTCCCTGGGCGCGGTTCTTCCGGTTCTGGTATCTAAGGGCTGCTTTCGCCCTCTCGTTTGGTGTCATGCTCTAACATCGTCCTCCCCTCAGCCTCGGTGGAGAATACTGTCTTTCCCCAGGCGTCCAGCAGAGCCAGGGTAAAGGGGGTAGGCTCCACGATGCGGCGCAGGGTGACTACTCGGCCAAAGAGGAATTTCTCGGCCTCCCGGACCCCGTAGTGACAGGCTGGGTTGTCCCGTACCCGCCATACCGTAGCCCCCAGGGGGACCGGCAGACGAAGCAGCAGGCCAGCCGCTTCATCCCTCCGGTATTGCTCAAGCTCTCTCAGCGCCGCATCGTAGATGCTCATTGTTTATTCTCCCAACTTTTAAGGCTTATTTGTTTGATTCTTGTGGTGTTTTCCACAAATTCCACACACTTCTCCACAGGATTTGGCCGACCTCATTAGCTCATCCACCACACGCCCAGGGGATATGCCCAGACGCTCGGCCTCGGCCTCCAGGTGGTAGGCTGTCTGCGACGATACGCGGATGGTGATTTTCTTTCGATGCTCGCTCATGCCTCGCCTCCACCGGTAGGCCGGAGGTAGTCATTTTCAACGGCCATGGCCCGGATTTTACGGATGGTGGCGTCGCTGACACGCAGGCCGGTGTCGCTCCTGGTAGCCAGGCTGTCAATAAAGCCGTTGATGACTTTCTCAAGCTCATCCTGCGAGATGACGGTAGGGCGGTTGCGCCCTTCCAGCTCATCCAGGTAGGTGCAGAGCTGAGCGTCGGTCATCTTCCGCACCCGGATTGCCCGGTCGTGCTGCTCCCTCTCGATGTCGGTTTTCCGACAGTTTCGCTTCTTCAATAGGTCTTCCTCCTTTTGCCAAACGGCGTTACTTGACCTCCGGCCACACCATGCCGTCCGGGTGGTCTCTGATGAGATCGGCACCCCAGATCGGCACCAGGCTGTCCTTCATAAAGACGGCAGCATGGGTCAGGCCAGCGGCCTCCACGATGTTCTCTACCCACTCCCGATTCGGCTGGTGCTTCTTGCTCCCGGGCCCGGTCATAGCCCCTACGATGACCCAGCGGACGCCTCCGAAGCTCCCGAGACCTGCCTCCAGGTTCTCCATGAGCGGTTCAATGCTCAAGAAGGTATTGAAGTCCACGCTGGTCGCAAAGAGGGGAGCGCCCTTCCCGGTCACGCTGGTCCCGTACCAGAAGTTATCTCGCTTCGGCAGCTTCCCGGCGTTTGCCAGGTCGCAATATCTCTGCGGGTTCTTGGTGAGGAACAGGTAAGTATGCTGCGGCGCTCGCTTGCAGGCGGCGAAGACATCCTCAATCCAGATGTCCGGCACCCACTCCCCGAACAGATCGCCCATGCTGGAGACGAACACCCGGGACGGGATAGCCCGCTTGGCCGGATAGTCCATGGCGTAGGCGTGGTATGTAGGGGAGAAGCCCTTGGGGTACGGCGTGGGGCGAACGTGCGTCCCGGTCTCATCGTAGAGCTGCGCCGGGCTCTCCAGGTAGTAGCACCCGCTCCCCTTCGGCAGCACCTCCAGCGGCTCGACGCCAGGATGCTCGCAAGGGTGCGGCTTGAACCGGTCAATAAAGCGCCGGGCGTAACAGTAGGTGCAGCCATGCAAGCAGCCGGTCACCGGGTTCCAGGTGTGGGTACACCACTCGATTTTGCTTTTGTGTAGGTTCATGGTCAGTTATCTCCTTTCGTCGAGCCATCCGCAGCGCGAGTTGCACGGGTCCGGGCAAGCCGCGCAGCAGTCGTACAGCTCCGAACAGTACGCAGCCGCGCCACAGTGTCCGCTTGGGCTTTTGCCGGTGATACACTTCCCGTTCAAAGGGCTCTTGCTTTCCTCCGGCTGCGTCATATCAAACAGACTGCATTGGTTCTCCATCATCTTCCGGTCTGCCTCTTCCTGCTTTATCTTCCGCAGGCAGCAGGGACCGTACCCATCCCGCAAGCCCTGGGAGGATGTCAGCAGACCTCCACACCGCTTGCACCGGCGGGCCGGGATGGTGAACACTTCATCGTGCATAGGCTACACTCCAAACGCGATTAGAATATACAGGGCCAGCAGGCCCGCAGATGTAACCTTTGCGCCGTTGCTCCGGTCATTCATGGTCTTGCCCCCAAAAGTGTAGCAAAATACAGAAAATGTAATCAGGATGAAGAGGGTCCACGTAAACAGCAGCATCGTCATTCACCCAGCAGCTCGCAAAGGTGCTCCAGCTTGGCAATCTCCATGTCGGTGTTGTCACCGAAGATGACGTGGAGCTGGTTCAGCATGATTTCCACATCGGCCCTCTCTTCGGAGATCGCCGCCAGGATTTCCGCCTCATCGCCCTGCTCATGGTCCTTGAAGCGCAGATACTTGAGTAGGGCCTTTTGCAGCTCGCTCATCTCTTCCACCGCCATGAGGATTTGAGCGCTCTCCCCGAACTGCTCCACGGCCTGCTCATAGAGGGCCATTTCCGCTTGCTCCGGGGTCTCATCCACTCCGGGCTGCGGACCGTCGGCGGGCCGGATTTCTGCCGCTCTCTTCTTGTCCTCGGCGTCGAGGATAGATGCCAAGATGTCAGATTTCAGAGTTAAAGCCGGGCGCACGCCCCTGTAGCCGCGGTACGCGTCGCTGTTGCGGAGGCTCCCGCCCGAGCTCACGTAGCGCACGAAAGAGGTCCCGGAACTCTTCGGGGTCCCGTCCGGCGTGATGAGCCAGCGCCAATGCTCCGGTGCGGGGTGCAGATCGCGGGTCTGCCGGTACTCATCGGCGGTGAGCATCGTTACCTTGTCCAGACAGTTTCCGTAGTCCCGGAGGCCGTCATCGGCGGTCAGGTCGCGGTAGGTGGGGACAATGGCGTCTTTCAGGCCGGGGCATTCAGCGATGAGGTTATCCAGGAACTCGCCGTTGAGCCGCTTCCGCAGGCTCGCCTTGTTCCAGTCGTTGCAGTCGTTCTCATCAAAGGGGGCCTGGAAGACGTCTTCGGTGGCCTCACAGAAATAGAGATCAGGGAAGTCCGGCGTCGGCGCCGGGATGGTCCGCAGCACCATCCAGTCCAGACCGGCCACGTGGAACACGTCTCCGTGCTTGAAAGTCCTCTTTTGCTCTTGCATGGTAAATTCCTCCTGATTTTTATTTCCCCGGCTTCTGGCCGTGGGTTGTCTTGGGTGGCTTGACCTGTCCGCACCGGGTCGGGTGGTTCAAGCAGGGGTTCTTGCAGTTCTTATCCCGGTATCCGCAATCGGCGCAGCAGATGTTACCGTGCCGCCGGTCGCAGTTGAAGATATTGCATCGGCGTGGTGCTGTCTTGCTCACGGGGCCTCACCTCCTTAGCGGATGCGCCTCGGACACCACCGGGGAGATGTCTTGATTTGCGGAGCACTTTCTCCCGGTGCAGTAAAGGCGATAAAACCCGGCATACGTGGACTGCGCGGGCACGTCCTCTTGAACGTCTCCAGCGCGTCCGGGTGTCTGCATACACATTCACCCCGAGGGCCTTTTCTGTGCCAGCTATTTGCCGTGAGCTTTGCCCGTCCCATCAGTTCCATGTAATGGCACTCCGAGCATACAGGCGTATCTTTTTCCATCCTCGGCTTACCTCCCAAAGTAGATACCGCAGTCCTCGCAGTAGATGACGTCGGCTCCCTGTTCAAATTCGGCCTGGTAGATGTACCCCTGCCCGTAAATGCCCGAGCGCTCACCGCTCAGGACGTCCCGTGCGGTCTCCCAGGCCCGCGCAACGGCGTGGGCCTCTCCGGGCTTGACGGCCCGGTCCGGCCACACTACGCCAGTCCAGTAAAAGCGCCCATACTGCCGGTAGGCCGTGAGCACTTCCTCCACGGTGTCCGGGAAACGGTCATCCTCCATCCGGTTCAGAATGACATCGCCCACACGATGGCGGCACAGGTCGCAGCAGGCGTCCCCGCCCGCCTCCTGGTAGATCGCGCAGGCCAGCATCTCAACCTCTTCCTCGGTCCAACCGGGATAGGGCGAGACGGTGGGGACCGGCGATGCGGCGAGGGTAGGCGTCGGGTCCACCATCAGGACCGGAAGCTCCGTCGCGTCCGCAGGCTCAGCAAAGGCCGCGCCTCTGGTCTGCCCCGGCGTAAACAGGGCGCTCACAAACACCAGGGCGCACAGGGCACCGCAAGCAAGGGTCATCGTCCGTTCTTTCACTTGTTCCATCCTCTCCGTTCATAGAATTTTTCTTCGTTTTCGTAGGCTTCCTCTACGGTTTTAATGCCACAGTCCCTAAGATTTCGCATGACGCTCTCAATGTACCCCCAAAAGAGCTTCCCACGCTTCCGGCCCTGTTCAAAGGCGTAGCCCAGCAGCTCCTTGTTTTCCTCCGGGAATGACATGGACCACTCTCCATCCTCATTCTGAGACTGGACCATGATCTGAAAGAACGTCCGCTTCTCATCGTATGGCCCAGGGGTCTTGCCTGGGAAGAACTCTGCCCACAGGTGGGCGGTGGTCTCCGCAAGCTCCACCCCCAGGGCCTCCGTGTAGCCGAAATAGCTTGTCGGGTCCTCTTTGAACTCTGCCAGGAAGTCTCCCTCCAGGTCATCCGGGGGCGGCTGCCAGCCCTCCATCTCTTCCACTGAGCGGAGATGGTAGGTGCTGGGCCGCCCCTTGATGCCTGGGGTGAAGTCCAGATAACCGCCGTCTATAAGCTCCTGTCGGGCGGATATGGCGGTCCGTTTTGCCGTGGTGTTTATCATCGTGCATAGCCTACTGTTGTCCAGGGCGAAGTGCTCCGGCCAGCGCAGGCTATTGGCTAAATCCATCAGCTTGTACCATAGGAGCTGCGCGGCCATGGATAGAGGGGTCCGCCTCATACGGTTGGCGAAAGCTCGGTGCTCCATGATGTACCTCAGGCGGACCCCTCCTTTCCGTGGATTTGAGGCCGCCCGGCCTCAAAGGTATCACTCCATCGTTACAGAGCTACCGTCTTCGCCGCCGGTCACGATGATGTTTTGGCTGAACCGCGCTTTCATGGTCGGGTCATGGGAGATAGCCAAAATCCGCATATTGGGGTTTCTGGCTGCCATGTTCACCAGCGCGTCCGCGTAAGCCTCCGTCCCGTCCGCGTCCAGGAAGGGCGGCTCATCAATGAAGAGCATACCGAGCTGGACGCCTGCCCTCCGTGCCTTGACGTCGGCCAGGCCCAGGGTGACGGCTAGGGCAATCTTGACCTTTTCACCGCCGCTGTGGGACTGATAGGGCCGGTTCCCGCCGGTGATGGTGTTAATCCAAACCTCCAGGCTGTTGACTACCGTTTTCGTGCTCTTCTGCTCGCGCTCGGTACGGATGTCAACGGCCATGCGCCCGCCGGTCATGGCGGCCAGGATGTCGTTGCTCTGCCTCATAATCTCCGGGACTACGCCCCGGATAATCATGTACTGTATACCATCCAGCCCAAAGGCTTGAGTGAGCACCGTGTAGTCATTCAGGGTAGCTGCCGCGTCCTCGATGTCCCGCCGGAGCTTTGCCGTCTGCGCCTCGGCCTCGGAGATCGCCTCCAGCTTGGCCTTGATGACCCCGCGCTGGGTGGCAAATTCAGTGAGGCTCTTCCGGCGGCTCTCCAGAGCGGCCCGCAGGCCCTTAACGTCCCCGGGCGCTTTCGGTGCTCGCTGCCGGATGTCCTCGGCCTCCTGATGCGCGGTGGTGACTTTCCGGGTCAGCTCCGCAATCTCCAGGCGTAGGCGCTCAAGCTGCGGCTCCAGGGCGTCAGCGGTCGCGCCGGCCGCTTGGCAGTCGGCCAGATGTCCGGCGATGGGTTCATCGTCTTCAATGCTCTTCTGCGCGGCCTGGTATTCGATGACCGCCAGCCCCAGGGCTGCCCGCTCTGCGTCAATCTCCACAGTCCGCTCCTTGGCGTCCTGGGCGGTCTGTTCGGCGGCCTGGATAGAGGCGGTGATTTCCTCCAGCTTCGCTTCTGCCGCCGCGATCTGCGGCGCGATGGCGGTCATGGTCCGGTAGGTATGCTCCTTGGTCTCCAGTTCTGCCAGATCACCCGACGGATTGCCCAGGACCTCATGCGCTGCCAGCGCCTCTTCATAGGCTTTCGTCAGCTCTTCATACCGGGCGCGGTCCTCCGCTTTCATGGTCTCCAGGGAGTAGGACAGCTCCGGGATGGCGGCCTGGGCCGCCACAGCGGACACCAGGAACTTGCAAGTAGCGGTCTCCGGCACAGGGCAACCGCTGTCGGCCAGCTTCCCGGCCTCGGCCTGAGCCGCCGCAAGACGGGATTGCAGCTCCCCGATACGGACCCGGCTGTCTGCCAGGTGCTTGTCCTTGGCCTCCCGTGCGGCCAGCAGTACCTTAGTGGTCTCAAAGGACTTGGTAAGCCGCTCCTGGGCCTCTGCTTTTGCCGGGGCCAGGGCGTCAAGCGCAGCCTGGGCCGCCTCCACGTCCGGCTTTCTGCCTATGATGTCCTGATACTGCCGGAGCTTTCTCCGGGCCTCCTCCGCGTCCAGCTCCGCCTTGCCGATTGCTTCCCGGAGGCGGGCCAGCTCTTTCAGCAGCTCCTTGTCCCGGTCCACCTTGGGGGAGAGGTCCTGGAGTTTGGCCCGCGCCGCCTTGACCCTCTCAGCGGCGTCCTGGGCGTCTCTGAGGCCGTTTGCAAGGCAGCGGGCGTCCTGGTATTGGCCCTCCAGCTTCTCCAGCTCCAGGGCCTTTCTGTCGTGCTCCCGGTCATATTCCTTGGCCTGCGCGTCCTTGTCCTCAGCCTGCCGTATCACTTCGGCAAGCAGGGCCTCGGCGCTCTCCAGCGCCCGGAGGTCCGCCTCGCCGGATGCTACGTCGTGGATGGCTTCGTCCATCTCTTCGGACAGCACCATGTCCTCATCCAGCAGCTCATCCTTTTTGCTGATCTGCTCGCCCAGGACGTTGATGCGTTCCTTGAGGGCGGAGATGGCGCGGCGCTGCTCCGTAGCGGACGCCTTGGCGATGTCCTCCATCCTGCCGTAGATGTCCAGGCCCAGGAGCGCGGACAGGACCTCCATGCGCCGGTCGCTGTCAGCGTCCAGGAAGAGGCCGTAGGCGTCCTGCCGGATGAGGGCGATACTGCAAAAGGTGTTGCAGTCCATACCGAGCAGCCGCTCAATGCGGGCCTGGGTCAACTTCATGGTGGTGTCGCTCTCATCTGCCCAGGCGTCCCCCTCCGGGTTCCACCGCTGGAGGGCCAGGGTTCCGCGCCCGCTCTTGGTCCTGGTGCGGATGACCCGGTAGTCCTGCCCACCCAGGGCAAAGGTAAAGGTGATGCTGCCGCTCTTCGTCCCGTCGCGGACCCAGCCGCCAATGTCCTCTTTCCGGGTCTGCTCATAGAGGCAGTCTGCGATTGCGTCCATGAAGAGGGAGGACTTTCCTACACCGTTCTGGCCGTTCACCATTGCCATGTGTACCGGGGAGAAGTCAAAGGCCGCCTCCGTGTAGCTCCGGTAGTTCTTGACCTCAATCGTCTTAGGCATAAAGGCACCGGCGTGTTTGCTATCCTCGCGCCCATCGTCGGCGTGCTTGATGATCGGCGCGGCCAGCTCCATGAGGCGGGCCGCTTTCTCGCCGGTGATGTCGTTGGCCTCCAGCCAGCGTGACAGGCACTCGGCGGGGCCGTCGTGCTCCGTGAGCTGGTCCTTGGCGTCCAGGGCCTCCACGTCATCCGGGATAATCTCGGCCACATAAAATGCGCCGGCGTCCATCAGGCGCTTTTGCAGCTCGGCCCGGTTAAAGGCTTTTTCCTGCTCCAGTGTGCAGGAATACCGGACCCGGACCACGCGCCCCTCCACGTCCCCAGGATTGAGGGTGCCGCTGGAGATGAAGTCTGCCACGTCCTGTTGCTTCATCGTCACCGTCCGGTGTGATCGCTCCGGGGTGTGCTGGAACTCCGAGACCACGCTCCGGTCCCCATCCGAAAGCTGGTGCAGCCAGAAGCCGTGAGCGGTCCCCTCATCGTTGAACGTGAGCTGGTTCACGCTCCCGCAGTAGTAGGCCGGTGTGGTGGAACTGAGGCGCTGGGGCTTGTGAATGTGGCCGAAGCAGGCCAGGTCCACGCCCGCCGCGTCGATGGTGGCCGGTAGGACCACCACGTCCTGTCCGGCAAGGAACGTGCTGCCGTTGTCGGCCTCGCTCCCGCTTACCGTGTAATGGGCCGTGAGAATGGAGGGGAGGCTCCTATCCAGCTCCGTAGCCAGTCCCAGGATGATGTCGTTGACAAGGGCGGTGGCATTGCGGTTCTCCGTCTCCTTGTCGGCGCCGGGGCAGAAGAGGCGCAGCCGCGCCTTGTCGAAGCCGGGGACGGCCATGATCTGGACCGGCCCCTCCGATGTCACCAGGTGCTCCACCCTCGGCTCGGTATAAATGTGTAGGTTCTTGAGGTCGGGCGTCGCCTTGCGGATGACCTCAAAGGCGCGGGGGTTATCATGGTTCATTGTGCCGAACAGCAGCACCACCGCGTCGCTGTACTCGCACAGGGGGACGATGAAGCGGGAAATGGCGTCGTTGACATCATCCAGGGCGGTATCGGCCCACACACGGGACCGATTGAAGAGATCGCCCGCGATGATAGTCACGGTCGGCCCCTCCGTCCGGGCCTTGTTCACGATGGCGTCCATGCACCGCAAGGTGTCTTGGCGGCGCAGATTTGCGCCGTCCTTGGTGGGGCCTGCCAGGTCCCCCAGGTGAATGTCGCCGGTGTGCAGTATCTTAATCATGGCCTTTCGCCTCCTCATCCTCTCGCTTCTGCGCCCTCGCGCCGTCCAGGTAGGCCGCCCAATAGCGGGCATCGTCAAGGTTGTAGCCGCTCTCTTCCTCCAGCCGCTTTTCCGCGAACTCAATAACCGTCATCTCCGCGCTCCTTTCATCTTCTCCTGACACTCAGGGCAGAGGACCCGCCCATAGGTGCGCTGACTATACCCGGCGATGTCCTCCGCGCTCCACTTACGGCCATTCCTGCTCTGACCGCCGGTAATCTCCCGGCGGCACTCCGAACAGAACACGCCCTTCGGCTCCGGGTCCGCCCAATCCGGGACAGCTCCGTACTCCGGCGATCTGCTCCAGCTATCCTCCGGCTCTTCCGGTGCCTCATCCAAGGGCATAGGCCCCTCATCCTCGTAGGGGGTGACGGTCTCGGCGGCCTGGGCCGCCGGGAGGCTCGCCCTGGACGCCTGGGCGGGCATCTCAAAGAGCATACCCATCGACTGGAGGTAGTTGCTCGCCACGGCCTGCTTGATTTCCGGGGCGTCCAGGTTGGGGACCACGCGGGCCACGACAAAGGGCTTTTTCAATTCCTCATAGGCGTAGGTCCCGGCCAGGCCCAGGGCGGCCCGGATAGCCCGCATAAAGGCTTTGCTCTCAGCCATGGCGGTGCGGTGTGGGAGGAAGCGCCGGAACTGCTGACCGTTGGCTCCGTCTTTCATCCCGGCGGCCTCCAGGGTGCAGTCAATCTCCTTGGTAGCTTTCATCAGCCGGAAGCCGCCGGACGGCTCCGGGACCCTGATAGTCACGGTGACAGCTACGTCGTGGACGTGCTCACAGGTGCCGCATACCCTGGGCTTTCCGGTGGCCCGTGCCATTTCAATGCACCGCTGGCAGCCCTCGGTCCGCTCGGTGGCGGTGTCCACGATGCTGATGTTGGCCGCCGCAGCCAGCTTCATGCCGCCTACCTTGGTGATGGCAAAGCCGCTGCTGGACTTTTCGTAGTAGATGTCCTTGCTCGGCCCTTGGTTGGAGCTGTCCTGCCGGACGTCGAGCTGGACCTCGGAGACGGTGATCCGCTGGAGGTTGCTCGCTACCTGCATGGTGGTGACGGGGACCAGGACGTTGTACTTGTCCTTGGGGTACTTGTTGAGTTGGACGATGGCATTTTCCATGGTAATCTCCTTTCGGCTTGACAGGGCCGGTAGGAATGTGCTACAATAACTCCAGGTTAGTTATTTTCGCGCTTGGCCGCTTCCCGTTGCACCGGGGGCGGCCTTTTCCTTTCCTAAGCCAATCAAGATGATGTCGTTGATACTCTCTTCCAGCTTCCGCAGGAAGTCCAGGGCCTCCATGAAGTCGGTCCGCTCGGAGGCATCTATCACGCCGTCAAAGGCAATTTTCTCCAGGCGGTCGGCCACGTCTTGGCCGTCCTCGATGAGCCGCCGGACCCTGAGCGTCGCATGGGCAAGGGGGCGGTCGGTGGCCGTTCTCCCGATTGCCCGTCCTACTGGACAGGTAGCGCAATACCTGGGTAGGATGTCCGGGCTTTGGTAGCACTCCGCATAGACCAGGGCGTCTTCCGGCTCCATCTCCACGTCGCCGCGCTCATGGCGGCCTATGGTCTCCGGCGAAAACGGAACAACAGTCGAGGCCGTTCCACGGCTGACAAATCCAGCCCTCATCCTTGCCTCCCGCAGATACGCGGGGGGCTTTTTTGTTGCTGTGATAGCCACTCTCATTCACCTGCTTTCTGGTATGATTTTGGTAGATGGTTCAGACCTGGGGCGCGATGCACTTCAACCGACGGGCGGCTCTCATGGCGTTGTCGGTCAACTGCCGCTGCCATGCGCCCTGCGACGGCGCCCACCGGAAGCCCTCTCCCTTGAGTTCGGTTCGGACGTCCGCGTCGGGTTTCCCATCAAAGATGACCTGGAGGCGGTTCTCCGTGGTGTTCACCACGACCCGGCCCCCGTCGAACTCCCAGCCCTCCGGGGTGCTCTCGGTCCGCTTCTTGAGTTCCGCGATCCGGCCACGGATGCGCCGGATATTGGCGTTGTTGTTCTGGAGTTCATAGGCCGGATAACCGATGCGCCCGCAGAAGTCCGGCTCTCTGAGCTTGGCGATGTCCTCCGGGGTGTAGCCCAGCTCCGCAAGCTTGGTATCTCCCTTGGCCGGGTCTTTCATGCGGATGGCGGCGTTGGCCGCTTTCATCATCTCCTGGTTCTTCTCCAGGGCGGCGAGCCTCGCCTCCAGCTTCTCCACGGCCTGCGGGTCATCGGAGCTGATACCGCCGGTGCCGACGCCGCGGATTTTATCAAGCAAGCCCTGGATGTAGTTCCACTGTTCCAGGTTGCGGTCTCTGGCCGCATTCTGCTTCTCTTTCTTGCGGACCGGGAAGTTACCGCCGCCGGAGATCAGGATGGAGGGGCAGCGGGCCTCGATGGAGTAACTGGCGTTCATGTTCTCGGCCAGCTTGCGGCAGTAGGTCTCCAGCAGACGGTCGATTTTCTCATGGTACATGGGGTCCACGCGCTGCTTCTGGCGCTCGGCCAGCTCGGCAGCCGCGTCCACCATACGGCGGTACTCGGCGGTTGCGCTTCCGGCCTTGTAGTCCCGGAAGCTGTTCATGTCGTTGGCGCGGCGGGCGGCCTCTTCGTTGATGGTATGGTAGCTCATTTCTTCGCGGCTCCTTTCTTGGTCTTCACTATGCAGATCATGGCGTCCGAGCGCCACATATCGTAGTACCCCCCCGCAGCTTCGCTTCATCGTTTCGGCCCCCTCTCAGCAGTAGATCGGGTCCTTGCCACGGGGGACGGTCTCGCCCTGGAAGCAGCAGCCACAGAATTGCCAGATACCGTTAGGCCACTCTCCAGCCACACGCTTGAACGTGTAGTAAGTAGGCCGGAGCCGCCCGGTCTCCGGGTCCTCCCGGTGGGAGTACGGTTCGCCCATCTGAGCGCACCGGGCGCTCATCGAGGCCGGAGGCAGACAGTCCATGGCGTCATCCACAACGGCCTGCTCCACATAGTCGCCTATCTTGGCCTCGGAGTAGTTGAAGTTCTCCTGGGTGAAGATCGGCTTGCCGTTGTACTTGGCCGGGCGGTCCTGGCAGTCGCACCGCTCTCCGGGGTCAAGCGCCGCTCCGCAGCGGTCACACTTGTAGGTCCACATGATTTTTTCTCCTTTCCTTGACCAGTCCAGGTTCTCAGCTCCCAGCCGGTGAATACCAAGATTGCCGCGCTCGCGGGGATTGAAAAAGCCCCGGCGGTCTGGATTTGAAGCTGGATGACATCAATCATCAGTAGAATGAGGCGGGCCGTCACCATGGCCGCAAGGCAGAGGACGGACAGCCGGTAGTAGGCGCGGGCATAGCGCCGGCGTCTCTTGCTCTTCTCCATGGCTACGCCCCCCGTCTCGCGGACGCGTTCAGCTCATCCAGGCCGTAGCGTTCATGGAAATACCGCTTGATGACGCGCCCGTCACAGGTGCATTTGCCCTGGTTCTCCAGCTCGCGGTTGAGGCCCTTGATGACCTTGTAGCTCTTAGACTTGGAGTAGCCCAAAATCTGCATCACGTCCTCCACGAAGTAGAACATATCGTGGGCGGTCTTGAGGGGCTTCATCGCCATGGGTCATGCCTCCTTTTGCTCGTAGTTCGCCATGTACTCCCGGACAATGGGGATGAGCTGGTGGCCTGCACAGCGGCCCGTGGTGGTCTCAATCAGCGTCGTGTACTTGACGCCGGACCGCTCGGCCAGCTCTTTCACCGTCATTCCGGTCTGTGCGGTGAAGAGCCGGACCTCAATGCCGAAGTCGGTCTTCGGCTTAACTCGGTTTGCCGTTCTCATGCTTGGTTCCTCCTTGTATCTAATTTATACGGCTTGTTTTTTGGGGCGTTCTGGTATATACTGTTACCAGATGTCCCGGCGCGGAATGAAGATAAAATCTCCATCTACCGGGTCGCAGGGTTCACCGTCAAAGGCGTTGCCCTGCTTGGTGCAGATGTCCGGCTTCCGGTCCTTCCGGGGGTCTACGTCCACCAAGAGCCGCCCGGTCGTGTCCATATAGACCGGGCGGTCCCAACTGTCTCGGCCTTTGAGCCAGAGGATCATCGTGCTCATGCTCCAGCCCCCAGGGCTTCCCGTGCGGCTTGTCCGCCCAGCTTGGTGGATGGGTCAAACTCCGTGCCATCCTTGTAGCCCTTGGCGCGGTAGCCGATGTGGCTGTCGTGGATGCGGCCGAAGGTGCTGGCCTTGCCCATGTCCTTCATGCTGTCATCCACGGCCTGCGGGACCACCAGGACGAGGCCCCACTCGCGGTTCTCCTCATCCTGCTTCTCGAAGGCAGCCTTCACGCCCTGAACGAAGCCCCAGCCGTAGGCGTTGCACTTCTCGCGGTAGGTTCCGGGAGAGTCGGTCGGGTCCTTCTTGATCTCCCGCTTGATGTAGGACATCACACAGTCGTAGGCGTACAGGAAGATGCGCTTGGCGATCTCGAAGTCTTCCTCCAGGCCAACCAGGCCGATCTTCACGGTACGGCTCCCGGCGAACTTCTGGGTCCGGTAGGCGCGGCAGCAGTAGTGCGCCGCGATGACCGCAGACAGTGAGCAGGCCCAGGGGTTCGTCATCGACGTGCAGGTGACGTCCAGCACGTCCCGGATGACCTTGGCCTTCTCGGCCTTCTTGATCTCCTCCGGGCGGAGCTTGTGCTCCGCCATGAGCTCCCGGGCCTTGAGCAGGGCCGCCCGGGCCTCGTTCTCGTTGGGGCTCTCCGCCAGAGCCAGCAGCTTGGCGATCTTGTCCTTGATGTTGGTTGCCATGGTCAGTTACCTCCAGTTCGGAATGTGGTCCCCATAGCTCGCCTTGATGTGGTCATCCAGGACGGCCAGGCCTTCGGGGCACAGGATGTATTTGGTCTTGTCGGTGATGATCTCACGCAGTTGCGAGATCGTCGCAGCCGGATGATCTTGGTGGACCATGGTGAGGAACCTTGAGGTTGCCACCGTGGAGCCGGAGACCCGGCGCTTCCGGCCCCGGACGTAATACTCGACGTCCTTGTGGTTCTTGGGGTATCTCGGCATCAGGCATCCACCTCCATGTCCGGGACCATGAACTTCTCCAGGGTCAAGGGGGTCTGACAGTGAGGGTCCACCCGAGCGCCGGTCTTGAGCACCACCGGCTTGTAAACCAGGCGCTTCACGCTGTCCACCAGGCACACCAGGATTTCCTGGTCAGGCTTGACGACGGGGACGTTGGCGTAGTCGAGCATCTTCTCCATGTCGAAGTAGGTGAAGTCGGCGTGCAGGCAGGAGCCGTAGCTCTTGAACTTCAAGTAGCCCTCGTCGCGGAAGGCCCGGATGGTGGCCCTGACGAAGTAGGGCTCACCGGTGCGGAAGGTCCCGTTGTCGATGAGGACGTGGGTGCCGACGATCCCGTAGTCGTCGGTCTTGCTCACGTCGATGCGGATGGTGGGGTACTGCTTGAAGTTGATCGCCTTGGCGATCTCGGTTCTGGTTTCGAGGAATTTCATGGTTAGCTCCTTTCGCGTTTGGCCGCCGGTTGCACCCGGCGCTTAAATCGTGATGTCTTTGGGCTTTGCGTAAATAGTGATGCGGTCTCGGGTCAAGGTGACGTAGTTTACCTTTGCCTCCAGCGGGCCTACCGGGCCATGACTCGCAATCCATTGGGGGCTCGGCCCCTTGCAAACGGTTTCCGAACCGTAACAGATGACCGTCTCGATCTGGTCGCTGGCGTTCCCAACGACAGTCAGCCACTCCAGGGCGGTGAGGCGTCTCCGTCCCATCAGCGCACCTCCTTCCTGTGGGCCGCCGCCCGGCAGTGGGCGGCAATCTCCTCCGGGGTGTTGATGAGGTAGCAGCCCCAGGCCACCTTCCAGGCCTTCGCCTGGGCGAACTGGTCATCCTTGAGCAGGTCCAGCGTCGCGGCCAGGTTGGTGTTCATGCGCTGCTTTCTGGCGTACTCTCCAGGGACCTTGTCCCGTTCCGCCTTTCGCTCCTCCGGGGTGAGGCTTCTCCAGTCTCTCATACTCCGCTGTCCTCCTCCTCATAGAGGTCGAAGGCTGCGGAGGCCTCGCGCTCGGCGTCTTCCTCGCTCATGCCCTGGTCCATCAGCCAGTCGATGTACTCCAGGATGTTCATGCCCATGTAGCTCATACTCGCGCCTCCTCAAAACGGCAGGCAGAACAGCCAGAGCTTGTGAACCGCGCTGCTCTCCGGGTGCTTCTTGTGGAGATCGTCCACAATGTCCAGGAGCTTAACTCCGACCGGGTTGTACCCGAAGAAGTGCCAGCGAGCGCCGTCGAACCGCTGGTAGAGGCGGCTCATGTGCCACCGGCGCCGGATGGTCCAGCGGCCGGGGTACGTGGCGTTCAACAGGAGTTTGCAGGTACTCACGGTGAAGGTGATGCGCCCGACCTTCTGGCCGTGGAGCTCGAACCGGGTACCGGCCGGCATCGTCATCATCTTGGCCGCATAGGCGGCGATGGAAAAGATGGCAGGTTTCTTCATCTGGCTCCCTCCTCAAATTTCGTCGCTACCGTCGATCTCGAAGGTGGTGGTGACGGCCTCGCGCTCCAGGATGAACATGACGTTGGTGATCGTCTGGCCGTCGCTGTGCTCCTTGATGTCGCAAGCGACGGTGTAGAGGTTTTCGTAGGTGGGGTTCATGGTTTCCACCATCTCCAGCATAGCGGAGTATTCCTCGCAGGTGCCGCCGGTGCAGAGGTGATTTCTGATGCAGGCCGCCCGGACGCTGTCAAAGGACCAGCGGCGCTTGGCATTGATCTCGTGATTGTTCATGGTTAGCTTTCCTTTCCGCCGGTTGCACCCGGCCTTTTGGCTTCGGGATGGTCCAGAGGTTGCCGTTCGTACCGCCGTTACCGCCTGCCGGTCATCCCCGGAGCTATGCCCGCTTCCGACCCGGCTTTCACTGCCGCTTCCTGTTTTATCCTCTGGCCCGTTCCCTGGGCCGTTTGTTCTTTGGTTTTTACCTTATTCCTTTGGCTTGATTATATTATACCACATCTGCGTGTTAAGTCAATAATATTAGCAAGCGAATGTGAGAAAATTTTACCTTATATTTTGGGTATTTTGTATTCCAGATTGGAGGTGTCTGAATGACGATTTGCGAGCGACTGTTTGAAGAGCTTGACCGGCGCGGCCTGACGGCCTACGGTCTTTGCCGACACCTTGGAGTGGCTACAAGCGTCACTACTGGATGGAAACAACGCGGGACGGACCCGCCTGCAAAATACGTGGTACGCATTTGCGAGTTCCTTGGGTGCTCAATTAGCTACTTCCTGACCGGCAGCGACACGGAGCCAGAAACAAAAAAAGCGCCCGCTCCCGGAATATCCGAGAACGGGCGAGAGATGCTGGAGCTTTACGAGAAGCTACCGGAACGGGAGCAGATACTCTTGATAGGCCGCCTCCAGGAGATGACCGCGCCCATGCTGGGTGAAGT
>PPYF01208548.1_pt1 | contig 37017 bp, 34 predicted proteins | sample 1559871 | NCBI WGS metagenome assembly PPYF01 (sample SAMN08240021, study PRJNA423297) | Human gut metagenome, whole genome shotgun sequencing project.
TACATTTTACGCTCAGTCTGCGCTCACTTTGAGCCTAAAGTCTCAAAGATGTGCTCGACAAATTCGCTAAAAATGTATAGATATTTCTTTTATGCATTAAAGTTATAAAATCAGCATCGCGTCCCCGAAACTGAAGAAACGGTATTTTTCCCGTACTGCTTCCTCATAGGCATGCATGATATGTTCTTTTCCTGCCAAAGCAGATACCAGCATCAGCAGAGTGGATTCCGGAAGATGGAAGTTGGTGATCAGCCCGTCAATCATTTTGAAATGGTAGCCAGGGTAGATAAATATTTCCGTCCATCCGCTTCCGGCGCGAAGTACCCCATCTTCTGAAGTGGCAGATTCCAGTGTTCGACAGCTAGTTGTTCCAACGGCAAGGACTCTGCCGCCATTTTTCTTAGTATCATTGATCAGTTTTGCCTGATCTTCTTCCACGATATAGAATTCCGAGTGCATATGATGGCTTTCCACATCATCTACCTTGACGGGGCGGAAGGTTCCCAGCCCTACATGGAGGGTAACATGGGCGATTTTTACTCCCATGGACTGTATCTGTTCCAGAAGTTCCTTGGTAAAATGCAGTCCGGCGGTGGGGGCAGCGGCAGAGCCTTCCTTTTTTGCATATACGGTCTGATAACGATTTTTATCTTCTAATTTGTGGGTGATGTAGGGGGGAAGAGGCATTTCACCCAGCTGATCCAGAATTTCTTCAAAAATTCCTTCATAATGAAATTGAATCAGGCGGTTTCCTTCTTCCACCACATCCAGAATCTCACCGGTGAGAATGCCGTCTCCGAAAGAGATGACAGCGCCCGGACGGGCTTTTTTTCCCGGTTTTACCAGACATTCCCAGATATCGTTTTCCCTACGTTTTAACAAAAGAATCTCGATAACGGCTCCTGTGTCTTTTTTATGACCGTACAGTCTTGCGGGAATTACCTTCGTATCGTTGATAACCAGACAATCTCCTGGTTTTAAGTACTGGATAATATGTTTAAAATCTGTGTGCTCCAGTTCACCGGTCTGGGGGTCAAGATGCATCAGACGGGAAGAAGAGCGATCTTTTAACGGATCCTGGGCGATCAGTTCCTGCGGAAGATCGTAATAAAAATCAGATGTTTTCATGGATACTCAGCTCCTTTATCACATTTCTTGTTTCAAAAACTCAACTCACTATACCACTTTCCCCGCGTTCCTGCAACTAAAAAATCCGTTCTGTTCTCTTGCACAGACAAATCTACTCGTGATATGATGAAATTATCCTGCGAAGGCAAAAGGCCGGAGCAAAATCGGAAGGGAGATGAAAGGTATGAGGGGATATCAGTCAGAGGAATCCCATATACGAAAGGTTTTCCAGAGTATGGTGGAACTTCTGTTTCAGGATATTCCGTTTTCCCGGAAAGCGGAGGAGGCAAAAGAAAGAATCTGCGACAAGCTGCAGGGGCTTTGGGAAAAAGAAGAGGGGGAAAAAAGTCCTCTGGAAACGGTGGAGAGAATTTTAGAAAAAGCGAATCAGTTGGAAAAGGCGGGAATTTTGGCAGGATATTCGAAAGAAGAACTGGCGCAGCTGACAGCAAAAGAAGATTTGAAGGATGAGAAAAAGCTGCGGAAGATTTTCCACGAATACAAGCGCTATATCTTAAGTGAAACCTTTCTGATCGTGTGTCTGGTATTTCTTGCGGCAGGCTGTATCTGTAATTTCAGTTTTCCTGTTCTTGCAGTAGATCTGTGTTTGGGAACGCTTTTTGGCGGTCTTTTGTTTTTTCTGGAAAAGAAGAGAAAGAAATATAGGGAAAAGAGCAAGATTCGGAATCTGCGGTGTGATAAAGAGGGGGAAGCGTATCTTCAGCTTTTATACGACAGGTATGTAAAGCGGGAGACGAATATGATATTTTTGTGTCTGGCGCTGGCAGCCAATGGGATTTTTTCCAATGTGTTCTCCTATTTGTCTTTTGCCTACACGTTTCGTGATATTTTTCAGCAAATTTCTTCTCAGTTGATTGTGATGGGTATTTTTCTTTTCTGCGTTTTGAAAAATATTTGGATGCGTAGGTTTCTGGCATCATATTTTTCTTCCAGAAGAAGGAAAGAGTTGAAAGAACATAGAAAGAAGTTTGTTCTTTTCGATGTATGTTACTGGTCGGCGGTAATTTTGGTTCTGCTGCTTTTAAGAAACAGAGTACATTCGTTATTTCAGATTTTTCTGTTGTCCGTACTGGGAAATATGGTAATCCTGATTTTGTATAACTTGACTTTGCGAAGTCGGTTTGTGTTTGAAAATATCCGGGTGAATGTGAGAAGGTGTACAGCTATTTCTCTGGCGGCGATCCTTGTGGTAAGTTATGGACTGATGAGCAGAGATGTATGGCTGCTTCAGCCCTATATCAGCGCCGTTTCCAATATCCAAAAGGAGCCGGATACGATTTCTTATAAAGAAGAGACAGGGGTTTATACCATTACTACGGAAAAAGAACAATTTAAGATTTTACAGCTTACCGATATTCATTTGGGAGGCAGCACGATTTCGTTGGCAAAGGACTACAAGGCTTTGGAAGCGGTGAAAAAACTGTTGCTGGCAACGGAGCCCGATCTGGTGATCGTAACGGGAGATCTGGTATTTCCCATGGGGGTTATGTCATTTTCACTGAATAACCGCGCGCCGATCATGCAGTTTGCGTCATTTATGAGAAATATAGGGATTCCCTGGGCGTTTACTTATGGGAATCACGATACGGAAGAAATGTCAGTGATCACCGACGAGCAGTTTGACGATCTGATGAAAGCCCTGTCCTACCGAAGCTCCAAAAATTTATTGTATCCCTACATTCAGCCGGACATTTACGGACGGAGCAATCAGCTGATCGAGATCCGGGGAGAGGATGGGAGTCTGATGCAGGCATTGTTTTTGCTGGATTCCAACGATTATATTCCCGGGGGAGAATTAAATGAATATGACTATATCCACGAGGATCAGGTGGCGTGGTATGAAAAGCAGGTACGGCGTTTGTCCGAACAAGAGGGATATACGATTCCGTCTATGCTGTTTTTCCATATCCCGCTGCAGGAGTACAAAGAAGCGTATGAGCTATATGAAAAAGGAGATCCCCGGGTAACTTATTATTATGGAGAGATTGGGGAGACGATGATCGATAAGATCTGTTGTTCTCAATATCCCAGTTCCCTGTTCGATACGGCGGAAAGGCTGGGAAGTACCAAGGCCATGTTCTGCGGTCATGATCATTATAATAATCTTTCCGTAGAATATCGGGGTATCCGGCTGACGTACGGGTACAGTATTGATTACCTTGCCATGCCGGGGATTGAAGAAGATACGAAACAAAGAGGCGCTACGCTGATCACGGTTGACCGGAAAGGGGACTTTACCATAGAACCGTATCGGTTGATTGATTTACCATAGAGGAGGAAGATTTTATGCCAGTTTTTGATTTTAGTAATACCATGTCAGAGAAAAAAGAAGAAGGAGCATGTACTTATACGGTGAGATATTCCGGCGGTGATGCGGCGACTGTGGAAAGACCTATCTTGCTTTTAGACCACAAGACCCGACAGTGGAAGCATCATTCCGGCGGATTTTTTACCAATCAAAATGTGCGTACTGCTTTTGAATTTAAGGAAGAGGATGGAACTTTTTGTTCCGATATTCTGGAGATTGACGCCCGTTTTGTCAGTCTGATCCGATGGTTGGGGGAAAATCATATTCATGTTCGGCTGTCAGGAGAAAATCGGGAGGATGGATATGCAGTATACAAAATCCGGGAACTTGCAGGGGCGGCGGGGACGAAGCTTTCTGCGAAAGACGGATTTCTTCAGTTTATGATCGAAAGATTGCTCTCCAGCAGTGTTCCGGAAATGGGTGAGGAAGAGATGGATGAGGACAGCGCTGAGGACGGAGACAGCATGAAACTGACCAGCCTGCAGAGTCTTACGGATTTTATGAATTGTGCAGGAAAGACCATACCGGATAATATCCGGCTTTGGGCGCGGCGGAATCTGGCGGTGGCCCGTTCCCATGAGGTTTCCCCGGAAGAAAAGAGACATGCCCAGAGAGCGCTGTCCATGATGTTAAATATTCAGTGGAAAAATAATTACTTTGAGTCCATCGATCCGGTGGCAGCGAGAAAAATTCTGGATGAAGAATTGTACGGGATGGAGAAGGTGAAACAGCGTATTATGGAGACGATCATACAGATCAATCGTACTCATACGCTTCCCGCCTACGGGCTTTTATTGTGCGGACCGGCGGGAACGGGAAAATCCCAGATTGCTTATGCGGTGGCGCGCATTCTGAAACTGCCCTGGACAACGCTGGATATGAGTTCCATCAACGATCCGGAGCAGCTTACAGGAAGCTCGCGGATCTATGCAAACGCCAAGCCGGGAATTATTATGGAAGCATTTTCCATGGCGGGAGAGTCGAATCTGGTAGTAGTGATCAATGAGTTGGACAAAGCGTCTTCCGGTAAAGGAAACGGCAATCCGGCGGATGTGCTTCTGACACTTTTGGATAATCTGGGATTTACCGACAATTATATGGAATGTATGATTCCTACAGGAGGGGTATATCCTATTGCAACGGCAAACGATAAAGAAAAGATCAGCGCGCCGCTGATGTCAAGGTTTGCAGTGATCGATATTCCAGATTATACCACGGAAGAAAAGAAAGTGATTTTTTCCCGCTATGCCATGCCGAAAGTGTTAAAAAGAATGGGACTTCGGCAGGAAGAATTTTCTATGACAGAAGGCGCTTTGGATGCAGTGATGGAGCTGTATCAGGGTACCAGTGGAATCCGGGATCTGGAGCAGGCGGCGGAGCATATTGCGGCAAATGCCCTGTATCAGATCGAAGTGGATCAGGTTTCCAGTGTTCAGGTGGATCGGGAGATGGTGGAACGTCTTTTGGCATAGGAGGATGGATAAAAAAGTCCACTACTTTTGAGAGTTTCGTCCATTGTAGACCGATAGCTTCCTTGTTATGATGAAAAAAAATAGAACAAGGGGGAACAACATGAAGCGTAGAATATTAAAAGCCTTTGTTAGTACCATGGTAGCTGCCAGTCTTCTGTCTCAGACAGCAATGGCAGCAGTTGTTTCGGAAGAAATTCCGGGCAGTGTATCGGGGGAAACTTCTTCTGAGAATACTTCTGGATCAGAAGAAATGCAGACAGAACCGATACCGGAACAGCCGGGAGAAGTTGAAGAGATTCCAGAGACTGCACCAGAGGAGGGACAGGAAAATCTTCCGGAGTCAGGAGCAGATGAGATTCCAGGGGTGATGGCAGAAGGAAATGATTTTATCCCAGATTCTGTATCACCGAACATAGTGGTGGACTGGAAGTTTGATTCCGATTATTTTAAGTCCGGCAGTTTGGCAACCAATGATCTGGTAATTTGGGATGCGTCAGGAAATGGAAATAATCTGCAGTTGAATACCCAGAGAGTTCCGCAAGGTCAGAATGCCGCTTCCTATATGAGTTTTGGAATCGACAGTATCAGCGGAGCAGCAGAAACAGAAAGTCTTCAGATGGGACCGTCCTCTGGAAATAAAAAGGAAGGCGCATTTTTTGAAACGGTTACAGAAGCGCCCATGAATGAAGAAGAGTTTACAGAAGGTTATACGATTGAGGCAATCATCAAAGTTCCGTATAATGTATCTGCCTGGTCTTCTGTTTTCGGACAGAAAGGAACAGGAAAGCTGGCAGGGATGCAAGGAGGAGAACCGGAATCCAACGGAGGGTTAAATATTTCCGGTTCCCGGGAATTACAGTGGAATCCCTGGACTACGAATAATACAGAAATTAAGGATAATCCTACCACTTGGTCCGATGCGGGAGGAATTCAGCCGGATAAATGGCATCACATAGTAATCAAAAATAATGGTCACAGTACTGTGATGATCGTAGATGGAATCCAGGTGCAGCGATGTAATACTTTTCAGAAACAGGTAGGTATTCAATCCCTGAATGTGGGAGGTGAGAAAGGCTGGGTTGTGGGAACTGCCTATTGGAGTGAAGCGGAGAACTTTTCAGAAAGCGCCTGCGGAGATGCTATTTTTAAGGGTTCCATTCAGGAAATCCGCATGTCTCGTGGAGTGATCGATCCGTCAGAGTATCTGGTACAGGAGCATGTGGTGGATGATCGTTACAACATTGCTGGAAATAATGATCCATACGAAGATCTGGCAGGAGAGAATAATTATACGTTTGTAAATATCCCGGATCCTCAGTATCAGACCCAGTACAAACCGGAGATCCTTGATGCTCAGATGGAATGGATTCGTGATAATCGGGAACGGCTGAATACCGCAATGGCTATCTGTGTGGGGGACGTAACGCAGGACGATACAGAGAGAGAATATCAGCTGGCAGATCAGGCATTCCGTATTTTGGATGAAGCGAATATGCCGTATCTTGTCACAGATGGCAATCATGATGGGGAACGTTTTAAGGAATATTTTAGTGGTTCCCGTTATGAAGGAGACCTGGGCTATCAGGGAACAGGACCTTCCGGCATTTCCAGTTACTCTATCATTCGTGCGGGATCCTATGAATATTTGTTCCTTTCTCTTCCATGGGAAGCGACGGATCTTGCAGCAGATGAAGCATGGATTTTGGATGTACTGAATACGCACAAAGAGAATCCTACGATTATTTTTTCACATTTTAATCAAGAGGTAGATACGTTTGTGAAACCTTTCGACCAGGTATTTATGACAGTGCGCGGTCATATCGAAGATCGCTGGGTAGATAGTTTTGAAAATAATTTTGGACATCAGGTGATTGATGTAGTGACAAACTTTCAGTTTGATTTGTATGGAGGAAATGGATGGCTTTCTACCATGGAATTTGATGAAAATGCCAATCAGATCAGATTCCGCAGTTACTCTCCATGGGTGGAGAAGAAAATGAAGATTTTGAATGGAGAAGTGGAGAATAACGGCATTCTGCTCTCCGACGAAATGCACCTGTTTCCATTTGATAAGCTGAATAATCATGTAAAGGCTACGGATAATATGACCGTGGATATGAATTTTCAGGAACGTTTCCCGGAATCCACCGTTTCTACGAAAGAGTTAGAGGAGAGGGCAAAAAAGCTTTCCGAGGAAATTCGTGTAGCAGAAGAATTGCTTTCTAACGCCAATGAACTTCAGTATAGCGATGCAGATCGGAAAGCTTTGCAGGAAAAAATAGATGCAGCAAAAGTATGTTACGAGGAATATGATTCCATTACTTCCGTAACCCCAACAGAGAAGCTGGAAGAATTAAATGAAAAAATGAGAGCGGCGCTGCAGGCGTTATCCGAGGCGATAGAACTGTTTAAGAACAGTGCGGCAGTTGAGACACCAACACCAAGTCCGACACCAACACCGGAGGATGAGGGAAAAGATACGAAACCTACTGTAACACCGACCCCTACAGCTCAGCCCACACCTACAGCGAAACCAACATCTACAGCGAAACCAACGCCACAGACGTCTTCTCAGGGGACAAATCCTGAGACAGGAGATCAAAATGGAATGCAGGGGAATCTTGCCTTGATTTCCTTCCTGCTTTCTGCAGGTGTTATCGTTGGAATGTGGGTGAGGAAAAAACGTTTACAGAATCAGAAATAAAAAAGACGAAAGAAAAGAGTAGAGAGACAGAAAATGACAGAGAAAAGTAAGATGACAGCTCATGTGGTAGCGCACTGGAAGTTTGATTCCAGATATTTTAAAGAAGGAAGTCTGGCGGAAAAAAATCTGGTATTGCAGGATCTTTCCGGCAATGGAAATAATTTGCGTCTGAATACAGACAGAGTTCCAGAAGGAGAAGCGGTATCTTCTTATATAAGTTTTCCTGCTGATAATATAGAGGGAGATTCCGAGACACAGTGTCTTTGGATTACGCCGAAAGACACGGGAGCAGGAAAGAAAACAGGCGCTTTTTTTGAAACAGCGCCGGGTGTGCCTCTGCAGGAAGAAGAATTTTGCCAGGGTTATACGATGGAGATTATTTTAAAACTGCCGGCTGAGATTTGCGACTGGTCTGGGATTCTGGGACAGAAAGGTACCGGAAAACTGGCAGGGATGCAGGGGGGAGAAACGGAATCGAATGGCGGTTTAAGTGTATCGGAGTCAGGCGAAATGCAGTGGAATCCCTGGACTGTGAATAACGGAGAAATTTTGGACAATCCTACAACCTGGTCAGATGCAGGGGGTGTTCAGTATGAAAAATGGCATTATGTGGTGATTAAAAATGACGGGGAAAGTACCGTGATGATCGTAGACGGAGTACAGGTACAGCGATGTAATACCTTCCAGAAACAAGTGGGAATTTGCACGTTGAATACAGGAGATCAGAGAGGCTGGGTTGTTGGAACCTCTTATTGGAGTGAAGCGGAGACTTTTTCCGAGGCTGCCTGCGGAGATGCGATTTTCCGGGGATTCATTCAGGAAATCAGGATGTCCTGTGGGCTGCTGGATGTTTCTGAATATCTGGTGCAGCAGTGCAGTGCAGATGAGCGTTATGATATTCCGGGGGATAATGAACCTTATCCGGCGCTTGCGCATCAAAAAAATTATACCTTTGTCAATATTCCAGATCCCCAGTACCAGACCCAATATAAACCGGAGATTGTAGATGCTCAGATGGAATGGATTCGTGATAACCGTGAGAAGTATCATATCGCCATGACGCTTTGTGTGGGAGATCTGAGTCAGGATGGAACGGAGAGGGAATATCAGCGGGCAGATCAGGCATTTTCCATTTTGGATCAGGCAGGGATTTCTTATCTGGTTACAGATGGAAATCATGACAATGCTGCCTATAAAAAATATTTTGGCGGAAACCGTTACGAGAATATGGAGGGATATCAGGGGACGGGACCTTCCGGAATCTCCAGCTATATGATTCGTTCCGCCGGTTCTTATGAATATCTGTTTTTGTCCCTGCCCTGGGAGCCGGAAGATCTGGAAGCAGATAAGGAATGGGTTTTGCAAGTGCTGCGTACTCATCGGGAGAATCCTACGATTATCTTTTCCCATTTTAATGAGGAAATGGAAACGTATGTAAAACCTTTTGATCAGGTATTTATGACGGTGCGCGGTCATATTGAAGATCGCTGGGTAGATACCTTTGAAAATGATTATGGGCATATGGTGATCGACGTGGTAACAAATTATCAATTTGATCTTTACGGTGGAAATGGGTGGCTTTCTGCTATGGAATTTGATGAAGAAGCGCAGCAGATTTTGTTTCATTGTTATTCCCCGTGGGTAGAAAAGAAGAGAAAAATTCTGGCGGGGGAACTGCCGAATACAGGTATTCTGCTTTCTGATGAGATGCGCCTGTTTTCCTTTGACAAGCTTTGTAACCGGATGAAAGAGACGGATAATACCGCAGTCAAAATAGATTTTGAAAAGAGATTTACCATAGAGTAAACAGTATTTTATAACATGAGAAGCTTTCTTGCAGAATTCTGTGGGGAAGCTTCTTTTTTGTCTCCTTCTGTTGAAAAATGTCAGGTAATGTGCTAAATTGTAAACCGTGACTATTGGAAAAAAATGGTAATTTCAGGAGGGGTTTGCTTGAAAAGAGAATATATGGAAGAAAATGTATACGATGCATTTTTACGTCGGATGAAGCTGATCTTTGAAGAGTTCGATCATATTTTCATTTCATTTTCCGGTGGAAAGGACAGCGGTTTACTGCTAAATCTGGTATTGGATTATAGAAATAAGTATTTTCCTGAAAAAAAACTGGGAGTATTTCATCAGGATTTTGAGGCGCAGTATACCGTGACTTCAGAATATATAGAACGAACTTTTGAGAGAATCAAAGATCAGGTAGAGCCGTACTGGGTTTGTCTTCCCATGGCAACCAGAACGGCGGTGAGCAGTTATGAGATGTACTGGTATCCGTGGGATGATAAGAAAAAAGAGAGTTGGGTGCGCCCGATGCCGGAGAAGGAATATGTGATCAATCTGGAAAATAATCCGATTACTACGTATCACTATCGGATGCATCAGGAAGACCTTGCAAAACAGTTTGGAAGGTGGTATCGGATGGCCCATGGAGGGGGAAAAACCGTTTGTCTTCTGGGAATGCGCGCAGATGAGTCCATGCAGAGGTACAGTGGGTTTTTAAATATGCAAAGCGGGTATAAAGGCGAGTGCTGGATCAGTCCGCAGTTTAAAGATGTCTGGGCAGCGTCACCTCTGTATGACTGGGGGCATCAGGATATCTGGCATGCCAATTATCTTTTTGATTACGATTATAACCAACTGTATGATTTGTATTATAAAGCCGGATTAAAGGTATCTCAGATGCGTGTGGCTTCTCCGTTTAACGACTATTCAAAGGATTCTCTGAATCTTTACCGAGTGATCGATCCCCAGGTATGGGTGAACCTGGTAGGGCGTGTGAGAGGAGCTAATTTTGCCAGCATTTATGGACGGACGAAGGCTATGGGATATCGAAATGTCACGCTTCCGGAGGGACATACATGGAAATCTTATACCATTTTTCTTCTGGATACTCTTCCAGCGCGTATTCGGAATAATTACATAAAAAAATTTAATACATCCATTCATTTTTGGCATAATACAGGGGGCGGATTGGATGAAGATACGATTCAGGAGCTTTTGGATCATGGATATAAGATTCAGAGAAACGGCGTATCGAATTATACGTTAAAGAAAAAATCCCGGATCATTTTTACGGAGAAAATTCCTGATGATACCGACGATATCCGTTCTACCAAGGATATTCCCAGTTGGAAACGGATGTGCTACTGTATTCTGAAAAACGATCACAACTGTCGTTTTATGGGGTTTGGACTTACCAGAGAACAGCAGAAAAGGGTTGATATCATCAGAAGCAAATATAAGAGCGTGGAGGATATGGAAATATGAGTTATGTAAGTCCTGTATATCATGTGATCGCAGTGCCGGTGGAAAAAATCGTGGCAAATACGTACAATCCCAATGCGGTTGCTCCGCCGGAGATGAAACTTTTGTATGAAAGTATCAAGGCAGATGGATATACGATGCCTATCGTCTGTTATTACAGTAAAGAAAAGGATGTTTATATTATCGTAGACGGATTCCATCGGTATCGGGTGATGCTGGAGCATCAGGATATTTATGACCGAGAAAAAGGGATGATGCCCGTATCGGTGATCGACAAACCGCTGGATCAGAGAATGGCAAGTACGATTCGTCACAACAGAGCCCGCGGTACGCATGATGTCAATTTGATGAGTAATATTGTAAAAGAATTGCAGGAACTGGGACGTTCCGATGCCTGGATCTGCAAACATCTGGGAATGGATAAAGATGAGGTGCTTCGTCTGAAACAGATTACCGGACTTGCGGCTCTCTTTAAAGATGTAAAGTTCGGACAGGCATGGAGACCGGAAGAGGACGAAGAGGAAGCAGAAGAGACGAAAGAACATTGGATGGAATAAAAAATCAGGAAAAGAACATGAGTATGGAGAAAAAACAGGAGAGACAAAGGGAAGAGACGCATCTTCAGGAATGTCTGGAAATCATTCGGGAGAATATCGAGCGGTATGAGGAAAAAGAAAAATTGTACCGCAGGGAAGTGACAGAATTGTTTCAGGCGGTGAAAAAAGGGGAAGGTGACTCGTACGGTCAGCTGACTGCGGGACAAAACCTTTTGGAACATGCGGAAAATGCCCTGAGAAAAAACCGGTCGGCGCTGAAAAAAGCGTATTTTGGAAGGGTAGACTATGAGGATAAAACCTTTGGAGGATACGAAAGCCGCTATATCGGAAAACACGGGGTTACAAGAAATGCTGATGATGTGGTGATTGTAGACTGGAGAGCTCCGGTATCCAGCGTATATTATGAAAATGAGCTGGGAGAGGGAAGCTATGCAGTGCCGGGAAGCGAGCCTGTGGAAGTTGTGCTGGAGAAAAAGCGGACGTATGATATTCAGGGAGAAAAACTTCTGGGATATTATGACGATGATGTGGCGGCAAACGACGAACTTCTGGTAAAATATTTGTCCCAGAATAAAGAGGCAGTGCTGGGAGACATTATTGCCACCATTCAAAAAGAGCAGAATGAAATCATCCGCGATACGCCGTTTAAGAATATTATTGTTCAGGGAGTGGCAGGAAGCGGGAAGACCACCGTGGCGCTTCATAGAATTTCCTATATTTTGTACAACTATGAAGACCGGTATAAACCATCGGAATTTTGTATCGTTGGAAGCAGCGATACACTTTTGAATTATATCAGCAGCGGTCTGCCGGAACTGGAAGTGAATCATGTGCGGCAGATGCGGATGGATGTATTTTTGCCCAATTTGATGGGAAGAGCATGGAAAAAGAAATACCGGGTCATAGCGGATGACAGACAGGCGCCGGTGAAGAGTAAGCTACAGTTTGTGACACGATTGGAAGAGTTTTTAAAAGAATGGCAGGACAGACATCTGCAGACGGAGAGCATAATGGACAGGCAGTTAAAATGTATTCTCTCCAAAGAGGATATGCTGGAAACCCGTGAGAGAAATCCGCAGATGTCTCTCTATCAATTAGAAAAACTTCTCAATCAGAGAATTGCATCCCGGATAAAGTTTTTGTGTACAGAGAGGGATGAAAACTTTCGGAAAAGCAAGCTGCAGGAGTATAAAAAATATTTTGATTCTTCCCGATACAAATGGACGGAAGTACAGTTGTATGAAACATTTCTTCGTCAGATGGAAGGACAGGAGGAAGGTTCTGACTGGACGGCGACAATCGAGCATATAAGAAAAGGGGAATTTGATCTCTATGACGCTGCGGCGCTGGCCCTTATCTGGAAAAGGATTTTGATGAAGAAAGATGTGGATGAATTCAGCCAGATCATTATCGATGAGGCGCAGGATTTTGGTGAGATGGTATACTATGTCATGAAACAGCTTCTTCCCGACTGTTATTTTACAATTATGGGAGACGTTTCCCAGAATATCCGTTATGAGACGGGGATGAATGACTGGGAAGGGCTGAAGCGCGTGATGTTTGCAAAGGAAAATGACGGCTTCCGTCTCCTAGCAAAAAGTTACCGAAATACCATTGAAATATCGGAATGTGCGGGAAAGGTTCTGGAGAAAGCTTCTCAGGGAAGTTATAAGATCCAGCCGGTGATCCGCCATGGACAGAAGGTGCAGATTTGCCGAGAAACAGAGGAAAAACTTCCGGCATTACTTGAAAGTACCGTACAACAGGTATTAGAAAAGGGTTTTGAAACGGTGGCGGTGGTCTGCCGGGATGAGGAGGACGCCCGAACGGTGCGACAGATCCTCGAGATAGAAGAAAATACGGATTTTCATAATGGCGTTATGGTGCTTCCGGTAGCGCTCACAAAAGGTCTGGAGTTTGATACAGTCATTCTGTGGAAACCGGACACGGAACATTACGGCGAAAATGCCCGGGAAGCAAAGCTTTTGTACGTGGCGATCACCCGGGCGCTGCATGAACTGTATCTGGTGGGAGATCAGGAGGTATCGGCGCTGCTGAAGTGAAACGACTTCATTGCTATTCTGGCGAAGATACGTTATAATAAGGGACAGAAGAAAGTGATCGCTAGGATTGGAGATGAGTGCTGATGAATATACATTCTATGAAAAGTCAGGTGAAGAGAAAATTAAAACCTCTTCCTGTAGGAATTTCAGATTATGTGCGCGCACAAGCGGAATATTATTACGTCGATAAAACGTTGTTGATCAAAGAGTTTTTGGATCAAAAACCGTTAGTCTCCTTATTTACCAGACCGAGGCGTTTTGGAAAAACCTTAAATATGGATATGCTGAGAGTCTTTTTTGAGATTTCAGAGGAAGATACGAGTAGGTATTTTGTTGACAAAGAAATTTGGAAATGTGGTGATATCTATCGTTCGCATCAAGGAAAGTATCCCGTGATATTTCTTACTTTTAAAGATGTGAAGTTCGATTCATGGGAAGCAACGATTGATAAAATTCGTAGTCTTTTACAGGCGGAATATGGAAGACATCAAGAACTTTATAAAAGTGAAAAATTGCAGAAGTATGAAAAGGATTTTTTTCAAAAATACTGGATGGAGTTGCAACGGAGGTTGAGCTGACGTCTGCACTGGAAAAGTTATCAAAGATGCTTACGGAATATTATGGAAGAGCGCCTATTGTTATTATTGATGAATATGATACGCCGATTCAGGAAGGGTATTCCAAGGATTTTTATGATGAGATTATCGGATTTATGAGAAATTTCTTTTCAGGAGCATTTAAGGATAACAAGAATCTTTCTTATGGATTTTTGACAGGGATTCTTCGGATTGCGCAGGAAAGTATTTTCAGCGGATTAAATAATTTAACAGTTAATTCTGTAATGGATGAGTCTTATGATTGCTTTTTTGGTTTTACAGAATCAGAAGTGCAAAATATGTTGGAATATTATGGAGTTTCTGATAAGGAAAAGGAACTTAGAGAGTGGTATGACGGTTATCTTTTTGGAAATACGGAGATTTATAATCCATGGTCGGTAATCAATTATGTTGCCAGAGGTTGCATTCCTCAGCCTTATTGGGTAAATACCGGGAGGAATGAAGTACTTGAGAATGTTTTGAAAATAGCAACAGAGGATATTACAGAAAAACTTTACGCACTTTTGCAGGGTGAATGTGTCATTGCAAAAATAGATCAGAATGTAGTGTATAGATCGCTTTTTGAAGATCCGGCTAATATTTATAGCCTGCTTCTGACGGCTGGATATTTAAAAGCTCCCAGAAAAGAACTGCAGGCAGATGGAGCGTACTTATGCGAAGTGTCTATTCCTAATCGGGAGATTTCAGCAGTTTATAAAAGTGAGATTATGACGCAGGGGCAGAATCTTTCTATCACGGATTGATTCTGGGATTGATTGCGCTGATGGATAACCAATATAAAATAAAATCTAATAGAGAGTCCAGAGAAGGGAGATATGATATCAGTCTGATTCCAAGAGGAAAAAAATATCCAGGAATTATCATAGAATTAAAATGGCAGAAGAATCTGGATGAAACGTCTCTGGAAAGTTTGGCGAAAAAGGCAAGAGCGCAAATTGATGATCGGGGATATGATCTGGAGATGCGGGAAGAGGGAATTGAAGATATTTTAAAACTAGGAATTGCTTTTTCTGGCAAGAAGATGAAGATTCAAGGAAATAACCCAAATATGTAATAGGAAGGATGCCGCATAGTTACTGATGTGGCATCTTTTTTTATACCATAATTCTTTGTTTACAATATCGTTACAAACGCCTCTTTGATTTTATGATAGAATGAAAGAACGTTAAAGTGCAGAAGAAGGAGAATGTTATGCAGGCAGATATACTGGTAATAGAAGATGAAGAAGCGATCAATGATCTGATATGTATGAATCTGGAAGCAGTGGGGTATCATCCGGTGCCTTTTTTTGATGGGGGCAGAGTGAGCAGTCATCTGAAAGAAAATTCCGCTTATGATCTTGCCATTTTAGATGTGATGCTGCCGGGAAAGGATGGGTTTGAGCTTTTGCCGGAACTTCGCGAAGCTCGGATTCCGGTGATTTTTCTTACAGCAAAAAGTGATCTGGGAAGTAAGATTCGGGGACTTAAGGCAGGGGCAGAGGATTATCTGGTAAAACCTTTTGAGATGCTGGAGCTTCTGGTTCGGATAGAAAAAGTGCTGATGAGGAAGCATGGAGTGGAAGAGTATATTCGCATCCGGGATGTGGAAATTTTCCCCCAGCAGAGGATTGTAAAAAAGGGCGGTCAGGAGATTCCTTTTAAGCCCATGGAATTTGACTGCCTTTTGCTTCTGGCAAAATATAAAAACGTAGCGCTTTCCCGGGAGCAAATGCTGAATGCTCTCTGGGGAGTGGAATTTGAAGGGGAAACGAGAACGATTGATGTCCATGTAGGAAGAATCCGAAAAAAACTGGGATTTCAGGATGTGATAAAAACGGTACCGAGGATTGGATACAGATTGGAGGGGTAGCATATGAGACTTTCCACAAAAATATCATTGGCGGCTGTGAGCTTTCTGTTTCTGTTTTCTCAGATTTTTTCTTTGTGGCTTTTGGGAGATATGCGGACCGGTATGGTGGAAGTTATCAGACAGCAGGAGTGGGACCGTCTGGAAAGAGAGACGGAGGAATTTGGTACACGATTGGCAAGACAGAGTCCTCTGACTGCGCAGGGAGCAGTTTTTTTGGGGAAAGCGTCCTTTGTCAGTGATCTGTCGGAAAGTACAGTTCTTTATTACCAGGGAAAGGAGATTTTTAATTCAACGCCATATGAATTTGATCTGGCAAAAATTCAGGAAAAGATGGAAGAAAAGCAGAAAATGGAAGACGATCCGGGAGATAGAAGCAGGGCGCTTTTGGAATCCATGGATCAGAAAAAGTTTTTGATTTTTCTGGTTGATACTCGGGGATACCAGTTGATTCATTATCGGGAGGTTACTTCCACATTTGAACAGATTCGGGAGATCTTCTGGCGAGGAATGGCAGGGGCCTGTATTCTCTGCATCTTTTTGTTGGTGACTTTTTCTTTGGTGATTCGACAGATTTTACGACCCCTATATCGGCTGAAAACGGCAGCGGATGGATTTGTTCAGGGAAATTATCGGGAGAGACTTCCGGTAGTGAGAAAGGATGAGATCGGGGAAATTTCTCAGGCGTTTAATCATATGGCAGATCGGGTGGAAATGCATATTCAGGAGTTGGCGGAGGAAAATGAGAAGCAGAGAAGGTTGTTGGGAAGTCTGGCTCATGAACTGAAAACACCGATGACAGCCATTCAGGGATATGCCCAGACCTTGCAGCGCCTTTCACTTTCACCGGAAAAACAGGAGAAGGCGCTGACTTATATAGAAAAAGAGAGTAAAAGACTTTCCCGTTTGTCGGCGAAAATGCTGGAACTTACCCGCCTGTGGGAGGGCGTGAAAGTGGAGAGAGAGAAGCTTTCGGTAGAGCAGGTGTTTGAGGAAGTGAAGGAAACGATTTCCTGGCGTTTAAAGGAAAAAGGACTGCAGTTGGAGGTGACAGTTTCTAAGGGGCTGTGGATTTGGGGAGATGAGGATCTTTTGACCAGTTTTTTTATAAATCTGGCAGATAATGCCTGTAAGGTGAGTCCAGTGGGCGGAAAAATACGGCTGGAGGGTAGCAGAAAAGGCTTGTTTGTGGTGGATGAAGGTCCCGATATTCCGAGAGAGGAATGGAAAAAGATCACGGAACCGTTTTATATGCTGGACAAATCCCGGGCAAGAAAAGAAGGGGGAGCAGGACTGGGATTATCTTTATGTGAGCAGATTGCCCGGATTCATGAGGGAGAATTATTTATGGAAAATTTGCCGGGTAAAGGGTTTCGAGCAGGATTGTTTACCGATTGGTTACAGGAAGGCGAGGATTTGGAAACAGGAAAGCAGGTATAATGGCTACAGCAAAAGACGAGGAGGATATAACAGGTATGAGGAAAAAGATTTTACTGGCGGCAGCGCTGTGTTTTGTGTTGGCATCCGGCTGTGCGGAAACTCCTGAAGACGCTGTAGTAAAAAAGAAAAATGGACAAAGTATGGAAAATTATAAAGAAGCAGAAGAAAGCAGGCAGGAAAAGGAGACAGAAGGGGCAGAGGAAAATACGCTTGCCAAACGACTTCAGGTGCCAGATACTTATACGGCAGACAACCAGTCCGGGGATGGAACTTTTCATTTAAGCTGTGATGCCCGGGTGGAGGTACCGGATGTGGAACAGGTAGGCATCTATAAGGTGGGACAGCTTCCTTTTGATGAAACCATTATTACCCAGATCACCAAAGGACTTTTTGGAGATCAGCCGATGTATGATGGGAATCAGTATTTTCAGACGACGAAGGCGGAGGCTCTGGCGAAGTTGGAGGAACTGAAGAAGTATCAGGCGGAAGGAAATATGGATCCTTACGGGTATCTGGCGGCAATGGATGCATCGGGAGAAGCTTATGATCCAGAAGAAGTGTACAGCCTTCAGAGAGAGATCGACAGCTGGGAAGAGACTTATCAGAGCGCGCCGGAAGAGAAAGTCAGGGAGGTGGTTTCTCCTGCCATATCTGAGGAGGGATGTTTTAGTGGAGCAGTGGAGATGGATGGGAGTGTTTACCAGTATAAATTAAAAGAGGGAGCAGGAGACCATATGCATATAGAAGCGATACGTGTTGCAGATGGAGAGATCGCAGGCAGTGGAATGTGGAATGATAGTTTATATGGTGGAGAGGTGCCAGAAGAGATGGAGCTTCCCTCACGCCAGGAAGCGGAACAGAGAGCCGGGATCAGCAAAGAGGAAGCGGTGCAGCAGGCGGATGCGTATCTGCAGAATATGGGACTTACGGATTTTTCTGCAAAGGAAGTAAATTTGGCTCTGAAAACTTCTGCGACACCGTCAATCAATGAAACTACTTCTTACAAAGAGGCTCCGGCAGGTTATCTGGTATCGTATACGAGAGATCTGGACGGATTTCCGGTTACCAGTGAGATGAATTATGGGGGAAATCTGGAGTCTATGGAGAGCACGCAGGAAACGTGGGCATACGAGAAAGTAGAGATTCTCGTAAATCAGGAAGGACTTCAATACGTTCAGATTCTGAATCTGTATCAGGTGGGAGAAAAACAGGTGGAAAATGTGGAGATGAAGCCATTTTCGGAGATTGCCAAAATTTTTGAACAGATGATCCAGATCCAGAACGCAGATATGGGAGAAGATCGAACCGTGAACCTTCAGATTGATCGGGTAACGTTGGGCTATATGCGAGTGTATGATCCGGGAGCAGATTCTGCCAGTGGAATTTTAGTTCCAGTATGGGATTTTTTTGGAACAGAAACGGGAAAAACGACGATAGAGGGAGAAACCATGGATATTTCCGTCTGCCAACCGGATTATAGCTTTCTCACTATCAATGCGGTAGATGGTACGGTGATTAACAGAAGTCTGGGGTATTGATATGAGACAGATTCGGGCGGCAGTAGATTACAATTTTCTGGGATTTTTTAAAAATCCCAGAACGGTGATCACGTTTTTGCTCAGTGTGATCGTATGTTTTCTTCTGAGTGGAAAAGTGATTCAGGTGGCAGAGTATTATGACAGTTCTATGCAGGCGGCAGAACCCTTTATCTGGACCTTTGGGGATTCTACTTCGATTCTTCTTGTATCGCTGCTTTTGATCTTTTTGTTTTCTGATCTTCCCAAATTGAGTGCATTCACGCCTTTTTATCTTTTGAGAATGAGTAAGAAAAAGTGGCTGGCGGCTCAGTTTGTTTATATTGGAATGGTTACAGCGCTGTATATAGGTTTTGTGCTTATCGTGACGATTCTTTTGTGTATGAAATATAGTTTTCCAGGCAATCTCTGGAGTGAAACGGCGGCTATGTTGGGATATTCCCAGATGGGAGAGAAGCTGCAGGTTCCTTCCACAGTGAAGGTGATGGAGAGTATCAGTCCTTACGGATGTATGGCGCAAGCAGCGCTTTTGATGATGGGGTATTCCCTTACGCTGGGTTTTTTGGTTTTGTTAGGAAATCTTCTGCTGGGGAAGAAGTATGGGATGCTTCTGGGGATTGGTTACAGTTTTTATGGATTTTTGTTGGATCCTAATGTGCTGGGAAAGCTTTTGGGGCTGGAAAAAAATGAGATGTATCGGGTCAGGAGTATTGTGGGGTGGATCAGTCCTCTGAATCAGGCAGTTTATGGACTTCATGATTTTGGTTATGATAATCTTCCATCGGTGGGACAGTCGTTGGGGATTTTTTCAGTACTGTTGGGAGTGATCTGTTTTCTGTCTTACCGGACGCTGAAAAAATACAACTTTACATTTCTTGGAGGGCAGGGATGAGATGGATTTTCAAAGGATGATACGATCCAGACAGTTTTGGATTGCCGTTTTTGTGGCAACAGCCGGATTATTTTTGGGGACTGCCTGGCCAGAGTGGAAAAAAGATACGGTATTTGCTTCCGGAACTTTTCTGCAGCTTGCAAAAGACAGTTTAAAGTCCAGAGTGGTTTTGTTTCTCATTCCTGTTACGGCAGTGATTCCCTGGGGAGAGGAATATCTGAAAGAAAAGCAGGGGAATTTTTTGCGGTCTCTGATCATTCGAAAAGGGAAACGATTTTATTGCATGGATCGGAGTGTGATGACGGCATTGTCGGGGATTTTGGTTTGGATAATCGCTTCTTTTTTGCAGACCCTCTTCTTTTTTTTGCTTTTTTTCTGGAAGGAGGAAGTATTTTCCCTCTCAAAAGAACTGGTGACAGAATATGTGACTTTGCTTGCCCGGGTTTGTCTTGTCACTTCCGGTATGGCAAGCCTTGGCGGAGCCTGCGGGGCATGGAGTAATTCGGTGTATTTGGGAATGGGGCTGCCTTTTGTGACGTATTTTGCGTTGATGATTCTTCGGGAGAGATATCTGGAGAATCTGTACTGTGTGGACCCGGGCGAGTGGATTCGGGGAGAAGCGTTCTGGGGGAGTGGGCAGAGAGGGCTGTGGATCTTTCTGATACTTTTTTGGATGCTCCTTCTGCTCTTGCATGGCGCAGCACTGGAAAAAGGACTGGAGGAACTGTGATGGGAGAATATTATATAGAATTAAAGAAGGTGCGGAAAACTTTTGGGGAGGAAGAGGTGTTAAAAGAGCTGGACTGGAAGATGGAAACAGGAAAAGTGTATGGGATCGTGGGAAATAATGGTTCCGGAAAAACAGTTCTGATGAAATGTATCTGCGGATTTTTGCCGGTGAGCGGCGGCAGTGTTTTGGTGGGAGGAAAATACGTGGGACAGGAGGTGGATTTTCCAGAGAGTCTGGGAGTAATCATAGAGACGCCGGGATTTCTGGTAAATGTAAGCGGCAGAAAGAATCTGGAAATTCTGGCGAACCTGCGGGGGAAGCTCAGCCGGGAAGATATCACCCGGGTACTTTTAAAGGTGGGACTTGACCCGGATATGAGAAAACCAGTGGGAAAATATTCGTTGGGGATGCGCCAGCGTCTGGGGATTGCACAGGCAATTATGGAAGATCCTCAGCTTTTGATTCTGGATGAGCCCTTTAACGGTCTGGATCACCATGGAGTGGAAGAAATAAGAAAGATTTTGCTGGAACAGAAAAGGAGGGGAAAAACCATCCTTCTGGCAAGTCATAACAGCGAAGATATAAAAATATTGTGCGACCGTGTTTTTGAAATGGACGGCGGCGTGATGAGAGAGGTGCGGGAAAGAAAATGAAAAAAAGAAGATGGTTGGCAGCGATTTTGCTCGTTTGCTGGGGAATTACATGGAGCTGCCCGATGAATTTGACAAGGGCGCAAGCGGCAGATATAGAGGCAGAGCAGGCACCTACAGGGGAACCCGTTCCCACTGAAGAGTCGATACCCACAGGGGAGCAAACTCCTACCCAAGAGCCTGCACCGGAGCCGGAAGAAGAGAAGGTTCATCTGGGATTGGACACAGTGCATGTATATGAGAAGATGAACACCTCGTTTGCACAGGGATATCTTCCTGGCATAGAGGGAGATACGGTACATTTGACAGTTCCTTTTACTTCCAGTGGAGAACTGAAGGATGCGCGGATCAGTGTTTCTCTGGATTTTGGGGAACAGGCGCCGTTTGTTTATGCCAGCTACCAGAAACAGGTGGAAAAACAGGTATTTACTTTTGAAAATCAGCAGGTGGAAACGTATCTTTATCAGTGCGACATTCCTTTGCAGCCAGAACGGATCAATGGTTCCTATCCTGTAATTGTGAAAGCAGTGGGTTATGACCGAAAGGGGAAGGAAATTCGGCTGGAGTACCGTGTGTTTGTGACGGTAACGGATGGCAAAGATCCTTCGCAAAAGGAAGAATCCGAGGAATTGCCGCCGGAGGAACAGGAGCCGCTCTTGGAGGAAGACAGCATGGAGGATGTGAACGGAATGGATGCGGGATTTTCAGCAGGCGGAGGGGGAGAAGAAAGCTCTGGAGAGGAAGTAACCCATCAGCCGAAGATGCTCCTTGTTGCCAATACGCTGAATGGAGAAAGCATACTGGCAGGGGAAGAGAAAGAGATAACGCTCACATTCAAAAACAGCAGCCGGGAAGAAAGAATCTGTAATTTGAAAGTTACCGGAAAAGCAGGGGAGGATACGATTGCGCTGCAGACGGGGTCCTTCTATTTCGAGAGCGTGGCGCCTCAGGAAACCATAGAGCTTTCCACGACCCTTTTGGTATCGCCGGCGGCGGAACAGAAGAATATTCCGCTGGAGTTCGCTTTTGACTATGAAAATGATAAAGGAACTGCTTATACGGGAACGGAGCAGATAGGAGTATCTGTCCGTCAGTCCGTACAGGCAGTGATGGAAGGTTTTACTCTTCCGGAAAAAGTCTATGCGCTGGAAAATATTACGGCGGGACTTAAGATCCGAAATATGGGAAGAGCGCCGGTGTATAATGTGCGGGTAGAGCTTTCCGGAGAAGGATTATTCCCGGTAGAAAGTATTTTCGCAGGAAACATGGAAGCAGGCGCATCCTTTGACGGCAGTATGAAGATTTATGTGGGAAATAAAAAAATGAAAGCTGCCGGAGAGGAGACGGAAGGGGAGGAGAAAGAAAAATACGGTTCTGTTACGGGAAAATTACTGCTTACTTATGAAGATGCTTTCGGAGAAACGTATACCCAGGAACAGGAGATCACAACAGTGATCCAGAAGCCTCAGATCATGGAATTGAAAGTGGAAAAAGAAAAAAAGGAGACGAATCAGTGGTGGGCAGTCTCCCTGGTGCTGCTTGTTGTTTTGTTTGCAGGGATTTTGACGATACAGGGGCGGAGATTGAAAAAGAACAGAGACCTTCTGGCAGATATACGAGCAAGGGAGAGTCGTGATGAAGGGTAAAAAAAGATTTATAATATGGATGTTTCCGTTTTTTGCCGCTTTCCTATTTCTTCTGTGGCAGGGAAAAAATCTGGTGATGGAAGAAAAAGAGGAACAGCAGATCTGGCAGGTGTGGGCAGAACTTCCAGAGGGAGAGATTACAGAAAAAATATTGAAAAGTATGAAGAAATTTCCGGGGGTAGAGCGTCTCTGGACGGTTCTGGAGACAGAAATTTCTGTATCAGTAAAAGAATACAGGGGAAGTTCTTCTTTGCAGGGGGTAGATCTGAAGGACTATCCGCTGACAGTGATACAGTCAGCGGGGAAGAAAAATCTGGGAAATATACCGCTTTTGGCAGTGGGGGAAGATTTTTTTCAACAGCTTCAGGATGTAGGAGAAAATCCCGTAAGTAAACGCCAGCAGGTTATCCTCAGAGAAAATCTATCTTCTCTTGTTGTAGAGATTCAAGTACTTCCAGAAGGGGAGCAGGAAGAGGAGGCAGAGAGTATTCCGGGAGAATTTCTCGGGGTGGTAAAGGAGAGGGGGATTTATATGGAGCAGGAACAAATGCGCCAGTGGCTGGAAAATCAGGGCATCCATCCCCGGCTGAGAAAGATCTGCCTGAAAATTCGTGGAAAGACGAATGTAAAACAGGCAGAACAAAGTCTTGCGCAAGCCGGGTTTACAGTGGAAAAGGAGCGCGTCCCTCAGAGTAGCTCTTCATAGTGAAGGGCGCCCATTGCCTTGTGGAGCAGCAGCCATGCAACTGCGGCGCTTATTATACTCAGCAGGAGAACAATATAAAAATCCACCAGTAAAATGCCGGTAAACTGACCTGCAATCAGAAGAATGACAGGAAGAATCAGAAATACGGCTCCCTGCTGCGCATCTTCCACACTGCGCGCCTTAGCGGAAAAACGAACAATCAGCGTAATGGCGATCAGGGAAATGGCCGGGGAAAGCAGAAGCATAACTGGGAGCCAGAGAATATCCAGTTGCAGGAAGCTTCCCGATAAAATGTACATCTCTGTTTCGGTCACGGTGATCATCAGCAGAAAAGAAATCAAAGAAACGGTCATACTGACCAGAAAAGAAGCCAGTACTTTCGCCTGAAAAATCTGTTTCAGAGATAAAGGACAGTATAACAGGGTTTCCAGTGTGTGCTTTTCTTTTTCTCCCACGAAGGAGCTGAGAGACATGACGGAGGCAGCCATAATAGGAATAATAAGAAAAAATACCGGCAGGAGGTGGTTGAATATCAGTCCTGCCGCCATCTTTTCCAGGCTGTTATTTTCCCCTGCAGAAGGAAGCTTGTCCAGAAGGGGCTGAAGCTCCGTAAGTTCCTGGGGAGCAAAATGAAAAGTAAGAATAAAAATTGTGGGCAGGAAAACAGTAAGCACCACAGGAATGATATACAGCGTGAGCAGTAATCTTTTATTGGCAGTGAAAGCCGTCCAGTCTTTTTGGATCAAAGCAATCATTTCAGATCTCATGGTCAGAATCCTCCTTTTTTCCTGAAGTCAAATGAAAATAGACATCTTCCAGAGAGGGGAGCTCAGAGGAAATATGATAAAACTTTCCGCCCTGAGCTACAATCTGTTTTACGATGGCAGGGATTTCTTCTTCTGACGTTCCGGCTATTTCCCACAGGTTATCTCCCAGCTTTTTGCAGGGGCAAGACGGCTGCCACCCCGTTGCTTGAAGCCTGATCCGAACAGAAGAAGGAACTTGTTTTCTTAAATCAGACAGCGTTCCTTCTGAGCGTGTTCGGTGAGAACACCGGAGCGGGCGTGAACTTTTTCAGGCTCCCGGGCAGGATCAATTCCGAATACCTGACAGCTTCCTTCCGTGGGGGTAAGCATTCCGTTTAACAGCTTAACCGTGGTAGTTTTTCCGGCGCCATTGGGACCGAGAAAGCCGAAGACTTCTCCAGATTTCAGGCACAGAGAAACAGAATCCACGGCTTTTTTTCCATTTTTGTAGATTTTGGAGAGATTTTCCAGAATAACAGCGTTCATTGGTTGCCTCCTGACTTTTAATACGAATATTATGATATTACACAATTATAGCATCAGAAAAATAAATTTTCATTCTTTTTTTAGCTTTTCTGTACGGCGGTTTTTTATGTACAAAAGGATGTCGAAAAATGCTCTAAGTGATTGCTTCACTAACCATGACAAAATCATGATTCTGAAGTCACTTAGAGCATATATTACCCATGCCGTATTAGTCTTTTTTATAGTGTTTTTCCAATACATTCAGTAGGCTGTAAAGCCCCATAGCTATGATACATAAAAGGACAATGGACATCAGCATCCAGTCCAGTTTGAATACCTGGCTGGAATAGATAATCAGATAGCCCAATCCTTTTTTGGCGCCGATAAATTCTCCAATCACCACACCCACCAGACAAAGCCCGATATTGACTTTCATGGTGCTTAACAGATAGGGGACGGATGCAGGAAGAACCACTTTGAAAAGTTCATGCCGCCGCGAGCCTCCCAGAGTATCGATGAGTTTTAATTCATCTGGGTCAATTTCCTGAAAACCAGTATACAGACTGATGATCGAGCCGAAGATGGCAACAGACATTCCCGCTACGATAATTGTTCTGATATTTGCGCCCAGCCAGACGATGAGAAGGGGAGCCAGCGCAGATTTTGGAAGGCTGTTTAGGACCACCAGATATGGCTCCAAAATGGCGGAAAGTCTGGGGGACAGCCATAAAAGCAGAGAGATTCCCAGACTGAATAAAAGGACAAGAAGAAAACTGACCAAAGTTTCCATCAGCGTAATGGAAATATGGGAAAAAAGTTCCTGATGCAGTGTCATATCCCAAAAAGTAAGGATGATTTGAGAGGGGCTGCTGAAAATAAACGAATCGATCCAGCCAAGCCGGGCGCTGAGTTCCCAGAGACCGAGAAAAAGAAAAAAGAGCAGTATCCGCATGAGAGAGATGAACTGCTTTTTCTGCTTTTCCCGGAGAAGATAATTTTTTTGTAACGGTGAGTCAGCCATTCGGATTCAGCTCCTTCCATATTCTGTTAAAATAATTTTTAAAGTCGGGAGCGCTTCGGGCATTCATGGGAGTTTTTTCAGGAATATCCAGAAGAATGGGAAGCTCGCATTTTATCGATGCGGGAGCTTTTGTGAGTACGATGACACGATCGGACATACTGATGGCTTCTGAGATATCATGGGTGACTAAAAGCGCTGTTTTTCCCTCTTTCTTTATGATTTTTCCAATATCATCGCTTACATTCAGACGGGTCTGATAGTCGAGAGCGGAAAAAGGTTCATCCAGTAGCAGCAGAGAGGGTTCCAGAGCAAGCGTGCGGATCAGAGCAGCTCTCTGGCGCATTCCTCCGGAAAGCTGGGAGGGACGGGCCTGTTTAAAATCCTCCAGCCCATAGTCCTTTAGAAGCTGCTCTACCCGATCCAGACGGTCCTTTGTGAGTTTTTTCTGGATTTCCAGTCCTAAGATCACATTTTCGTAAATAGTTCTCCATTCAAAAAGATGATCTTTCTGGAGCATATAACCGATGGTGACAGGGGATTTTTCCAGAGGAATTCCCTGCATCGTGATCGCACCCTGTTCTGGTTTTAACAGACCGGCGATCAGATTCAAAATGGTACTTTTTCCGCAGCCGCTGGGGCCGACCAGAGAGACAAATTCTCCTTCGTTTATGGAAAAACTGATATGAGAAAGGGCAGGAATTTCACCATTTAACGTATGGTAAGCCATTCCAATGTCCTGAAGCTGCAAGAGTGTCATACAGATCCTCCTCATTTTTGTAGGTATACGATATCATATGAAAAACGATACAGGTGGTGAAAAGAAAGAAAAATCGGAGAATTCTTAAGAATTATTTACAAAAAGCTAATATTTACAGAAGTTCCTTGTGGCTGTAGGTAATATCGGCTATAATAGAAATAGTTTTGTAAAAAGGAGCTGACTTATGAGAGAATGGATGAAGAGATATATAGACCCGTGGCTGCCCCTTTATTATATTCTTCCGTTTGCCGTTTCGGTGAGTTTGAATACGGTGGTTTATTATGTGACGCAGTGGATGAGCCGGGGCTGGAAGCACTGGAATATGGAGACGACTCTGGATCGGATGATACCGGTACTTCCGGGATTTACAGTGATCTATTTGCTGTTTTTCCTGTTCTGTACTCTGAACACCATCGTTATTGCTCATCAGGGGAGAAAACTGGCGTATCGATTTCTTGCATCAGATATGTTGTCTCGGTTGATCTGTGGTTTCTTTTTTCTCGTATGTCCGACCACCAATGTCCGACCAGCGGATCTGGGAACGGGATTGGGAAGCGATCTGCTTCGCCTGTTGTACGATATGGATCTTCCAGTTAATCTGTTTCCGTCCATCCATTGTCTGGCAAGCTGGATGTGCTTTGTTGCGGTGCGTTCCTCCCACAGGCTTCCGGTATGGTACAAAGTCATCACCGGGATAGGGGCAGGACTGATCTGTTTTTCTACATTGGCGGTAAAACAGCATGTGATCGCGGATGTGGCAGCGGGGATTTTTCTGGCAGAAGGGCTGATGTTTTTTTCTTCCAGAGTTTACTGGTACAGAAAAGGGCAGGAAATTTTTGAGTGTCTCTCCTGCCGTGTTTTTGGAACGGAAAATATAAAAGAAAGTGAAAAAAATTTATGAAAAACAGGAAAAAAGTAATAGGTAATGGGATTTTCCTGCTTCTTGTTTTCGGATTGACGATGTATGGCGTGTTTCACGGAGAGGATCTGGGGCAGATTCAGGAAACGGTTCGGCGGGCAGATGTCCGTTTTTTGCTTCCGGCAGTGGTATGCGTTGTATTTTTTATCTGGGGAGAGTCTGTGATCATCCATTATCTTATGGGAATTCTTCAATATAAGATGAAACGATGGAAATGTTTTCTTATTTCTTCCGTAGGATTTTTCTTTAGCTGTATTACACCATCTGCCAGCGGGGGACAGCCCATGCAGATGGTTTACATGAAAAAAGAAAAGATTCCGCTGCCAGTTTCTTCACTGGTTTTGATGATCGTGGCGATTACATACAAGTTAGTTCTGGTATTGGTGGGGATATTTCTTCTGGTGTTTCAGCATGGTTTTGTAAAAAAATATCTTCAGGGCGTTATGCCGGTGTTTTATCTGGGGATTTTCCTGAATGTGATCTGTGTGACAGTTCTTTTACTTTTAGTATTTCATCCGCTTTTGATGAAAAAGCTTATGGTGAAGGGATACGAGTTACTGGTAAAATGTCGGCTGATGAAACATAAGCCCCACAGGATGCAGAAATTGGATGATTCCATGGAATTGTATTGTGAAACGGCGGATTTTTTGAAGAATCATATACGGGTGATGGTTTTTGTGTTTCTGCTGACTTTGGTACAGCGAATGGCGCTTTTTATGGTAACGTATTTTGTATATCGTTCCTTTGGGCTGGAAAAACATAATCTGTATGATTTGACTATGCTACAGGCAGTGATCGCAGTGGCGGTGGATATGCTGCCGCTGCCGGGAGGAATGGGAATTTCAGAAAAATTATTTTCCATTATCTTTGCGCCTGTCTTCGGTACGGCGCTGCTTTTGCCGGGAATGATCTTAAGCCGGGGGTTGAGTTATTATACGGAGCTTCTGGTAAGCGCAGTGATGACTGTGACGGCACACGTTACACTGGGAAGAAAGAAAACAGAAAATTGCAGCATATGAGAATACAATGAGTGATATATACAAAAGAAAAGAGGGGGAAAAATTTTGATTGGATTTTATAATTATACAGTGATTTTAACCTACCTGAGCCTTTTTAGCTCTATGGCGGGCATGATGTTTACCGCGAATGGATATTTTAAGACGGCGATTGCCTGTCTGGCAATTTCCGGTTTGTGTGATATGTTTGACGGAAAGGTTGCCAGAAGGAAAAAAGACAGGACAGAGGACGAGAAAAACTTTGGGATTCAGATCGATTCTCTCTGCGATGTGATCTGTTTCGGAGCCTTTCCGGTGCTGCTGGCTTATCGGATGGGAATGAATGGTATTCCCGGCATCCTGATTCTGCTCTGGTATGGAATGAACGGCGTGGTGCGTCTGGGATTTTTTAATGTGATGGAGACAAAACGTCAGGAAGAGACGGATGAAGTGAGAAAATATTATAGCGGTCTTCCGATCACTTCCATTGCGATTATATTGCCGCTGGTATGTGTGACCAAACCGTGGATTCCTTGTGATTTCCGGCTTCTTTTGCATTGTACGATGCTGATTGTGGGTACTTTGTTTGTGGTAAATTTTAAGGTGAGAAAACCGAAAAATGTCACACTGGCGATTTTTGTAGGTGTGGTGGCGTTGGCGCTTTTAAAAATATTCCATGTGTTCTAAGAGGTGAGAAGAGTGAAATATGCATTGAGAAATGGAACGAGATGGGAGGAAACGTCCTTTCAGGATCAGTTTCTGGAAAAGCTTTACGGCGGTCTGGCAGGAAGGATGCTGGTAAAGGTTATTGTGTGTCCCGGTATTTCCAGATTGGGGGGATGGCTTTTAGATACCCGTTTGTCCCGCTGTATGATTCCGGGCTTTGTGAAAAGACACGGGCTTTCTCCCGCCCAGTGGGAAAAACAGACATTTACTTCGTATAATGATTTTTTTACCAGAAAGCTGAAAAAGGGACAGCGCAGCTTTTCCCCTGAAAAAGAGGTGTTTGGGAGTCCCTGTGATGGAAAACTGAGCGTTTATCCGGTTTCCCCTACGGGAAGATTTCAGATCAAACATACCGCTTATACGGTGGATACGCTTTTGCGGGATAAGAAGCTGGCAGAAAGATTTTATGGAGGAGAGGCGTGGGTGTTTCGTCTGACAGTGGACGATTACCATCGTTATGCCTATATGGATCACGGCGTAAAATCCAGTAATTATCGGATTCCGGGGATTTTCCATACGGTGAATCCTATTGCCAATGATCTTGAGCCTATCTATAAAGAAAACACCCGGGAATTTTGTCTGTTGCATACAGAAAATTTTGGTACCGTTTTGATGATGGAGGTGGGCGCTCTTTTGGTAGGGCGGATTCATAACTATCAGGGAGCGGGAAAGATTAGCCGGGGACAGGAAAAAGGAAGATTTGAGTTTGGAGGATCTACTATTATCCTGCTTACCCAGCCGGGAAAAGTGACTGTGGATCCTGATATTTTGAAAAACAGTCAGGATCACTATGAGACGGTAGTAAAGCTTGGAGAACAGATCGGAAGAAAGAGGTAAGTATGGCAAATCAGAGAAATTATCAAAAAGAAATGGAACAGGTGATTGAAAGACAAAAGCAGGACGGGTACGTACCTGCTTTGCTTTTGCATAGTTGTTGTGCGCCCTGCAGCAGTTATGTGTTGGAAACTTTGTCAAAGGACTTTTCCATTACTGTTTTTTATTATAATCCGAATATTTATCCTGAGGAGGAATACTGGAAGCGAGTAGAAGAGCAGAAAGAATTTATCCGCCGTCTTCCGGCGCAGCACTCCATTTCTTTTCTGGAAGGAACGTATGAAAAGGAACGATTTTATCAGGCGGTAAAAGGGATGGAACAGATTCCGGAAGGGGGAGAGCGCTGCTTTGCCTGTTTTCGGCTGCGGCTTGCCGAAGCAGTAAAAGTAGCAAAAAAGGGAAATTTTGATTATGTGACTACGACGTTAACCATAAGTCCGATGAAAAATGCTACCAGGTTAAATGAAATCGGGGAGGAGATCTGCCGCAAGGAAGGGGTAAACTGGCTGCCGTCGGATTTTAAAAAGAAGAATGGGTATAAGCGTTCCACAGAATTATCCAGAGAATATGGAATGTACCGACAGGATTACTGTGGCTGTGTCTTTTCTATGCGGGAGAGAGAGGAAAAAAAGAGGAACGAAAAAGAACATCTTGCAGAATCTTCCAAGGAGTGATAAAATTTATTCGTGCTTTACCATATAAAAGCCAAAAAGAAGGAAGAGAGGAAGTTGCTTATGGCGCAGTTATGGGGAGGCCGTTTCACGAAAGAGACGGATCAGCTTGTATATAATTTTAATGCATCCATCAGTTTTGATCAGAAATTTTTTCATCAGGATGTGCGAGGCAGCAAGGCGCATGTGACTATGCTGGCAAAGCAGGGTATTCTCACCGAAGAGGAAAAAGAAAAGATTTTACAGGGGCTGGAATCTATTGAGCGGGATGTGGATGCCGGTGTTTTGGAGATTACTGCTGAGTATGAAGATATTCACAGTTTTGTGGAGGCAAATCTTATAGAACGTATTGGAGACGCCGGGAAGAAACTGCATACGGGACGAAGCAGAAATGATCAGGTGGCTCTGGATATGAAGCTTTATGTGAGAGATGAGATTGATGAGCTGGATCGTCTGGTGAAACATCTTCTGGAAACCATTCATGGGATTATGGAGGAGAATCTTCATACTTATATGCCGGGATTTACCCATTTGCAGAAGGCGCAGCCGATTACGCTGGCTCATCATATGGGAGCTTATTTTGAGATGTTTAAAAGAGACAGGAGCCGGCTTTTGGATATCAGAAAAAGGATGAATACTTGTCCTTTGGGAAGCGGAGCTTTGGCGGGAACCACCTATCCTCTGGATCGGGCGTATAGCGCCGAACTTCTGGATTTTGACGGACCTACCTTTAACAGTATGGATTCCGTTTCAGACAGAGATTATGTGATCGAACTGCTGTCATCTCTGTCTACGATTATGATGCATCTGTCCCGTTTTTCAGAAGAAATCATTATCTGGAATTCCAATGAATATCGGTTTGTAGAGATTGATGACGCCTACAGTACTGGCAGCAGCATTATGCCTCAGAAAAAGAATCCGGATATTGCGGAACTGGTGAGAGGAAAGACCGGGCGGGTATACGGTGCGCTGGTATCGCTCCTTACGACCATGAAAGGGCTTCCTCTGGCATATAACAAAGATATGCAGGAGGATAAGGAACTTACCTTTGACGCATTGGATACGGTAAAGGGCTGTCTGGTTCTCTTTGATGGAATGCTGGCAACGATGAAGTTTCGAAAAGACGTGATGGAAGACAGTGCAAAACACGGATTTACCAATGCCACCGATGCGGCGGATTATCTGGTGAACCATGGCGTACCTTTCCGGGATGCCCATGGAATCGTGGGACGTCTGGTACTGTATTGTCTGGAGAAAAATATTGCGCTGGACGATATGACACTGGAAGAATATAAAACCATCAGTCCTGTATTTGAAGAAGACATTTATGAGGCGATCAGTATAAAAACCTGTGTGGAAAAGAGAATGACCCTGGGCGCTCCAGGAGCAGAAATGATGGCGCAGATCTTGAAGGAAAATAAAAAATATCTGGAAGAAACATAAAAAACAGTTGAAATTTGATAAAAATTAGTATAGTATTACGTATAAAAACAAATGTACGCAGCAGAAAAACAAATAATGAGGAGTGAATGTGAGATGAACAGTAAGTTACGAGTGGGTATTTTAGGAGCAACCGGCATGGTAGGTCAGAGATTTATTTCTTTATTGGAAAATCATCTCTGGTTTGAAGTGGTAACTGTGGCGGCAAGCCCGAGAAGTGCAGGAAAGACTTACGAAGAGGCAGTGGGTAGCCGTTGGAAGATGGATACCCCCATGCCGGAGGCAGTAAAAAAACTGGTGGTGATGAATGTAAATGAGGTGGAGAAGGTTGCTTCTACTGTAGATTTCGTATTTTCAGCAGTGGACATGTCCAAAGAAGAGATCAAAGCGATTGAAGAAGAATATGCGAAGACAGAGACTCCGGTAGTTTCCAACAACAGCGCCCATCGCTGGACACCGGACGTTCCTATGGTAGTGCCGGAGATCAACCCGGAACACTTTGACGTGATCGAGTTCCAGAAAAAACGTTTGGGAACGACCAGAGGATTTATTGCAGTAAAACCAAACTGCTCCATCCAGAGCTATGCTCCGGTACTTACCGCATGGAAAGAGTTTGAGCCTTACGAAGTGGTGGCTACTACGTATCAGGCAATCTCCGGCGCAGGCAAGACCTTTAAAGAGTGGCCGGAGATGGTGGAAAATATTATTCCCTATATCGGCGGAGAAGAAGAGAAGAGCGAGCAGGAGCCCCTTAGAATCTGGGGTAAGATGGAAGACGGTGTGATTGTAAAGGCGCAGGAGCCGAAGATTACCTGTCAGTGCATCCGTGTTCCGGTACTGAACGGTCATACAGCTGCAGTTTTTGTGAAATTCCGTAAAAATCCCACAAAAGAACAGTTGATTGAAAAACTGGTAAACTTCAAGGGATTTCCGCAGGAGGCAGAGCTGCCCAGCGCGCCGAAGCAGTTTATCCAGTATCTGGAGGAAGATAACCGTCCTCAGGTAAAAGAAGATGTAAATTATGAAAATGGTATGGGAATCAGCGTGGGAAGACTGCGTGAAGATACCATTTATGATTGGAAATTTGTAGGTCTGTCACACAATACTGTTCGTGGAGCAGCGGGAGGAGCAGTGCTGTGTGCAGAAACCCTGAAAGCAAAGGGATATATTCAGGCAAAATAAGGATGGATCGCAACTCGAGTCTGAAGGCGTATCGGTATCAGGCAGCCGATACGCTTTCCTCTTTTGCATCGGGAACAGAAAGAAAAGAAGCCGGGATGGCATTGGAGGATAGGATGATATGAGCAAGTCGTTATTTATAGCGGAGAAACCAAGCGTCGCTCAGGAATTTGCCAAGGCGCTGAAGGTAAAAGCCCAGAGAAAAGACGGGTATTTGGAATCGGAAAATACCATTGTAACCTGGTGTGTGGGGCATCTGGTGACGATGAGCTATCCGGAAGTATACGATAGTAAGTATAAACGTTGGACTCTGGAAACGCTGCCATTTTTGCCGGGAGAATTTAAGTACGAAGTGATTCCAGCGGTGAAAAAGCAGTTTGCCATTGTGAAAGAATTGTTAAATCGTCCAGATGTGACTACCATCTATGTGTGCACCGACTCGGGACGGGAAGGAGAATATATTTACCGTCTGGTGGCGCAGATGGCGCAGGTGCGGGGAAAACAGGAAAAACGGGTGTGGATCGATTCTCAGACAGAGGAGGAGATTATTCGGGGAATCCGGGAAGCGAAAGATTTAAGCGCTTATGATAATCTTGGCGCATCCGCATATCTTCGGGCAAAGGAAGATTATCTCATGGGAATTAATTTTTCCCGTCTTTTGACTCTTCGGTACGGCAACAGTATTTCCAATTATCTGGGAAGTAAGTATCAGGCGATTTCCGTGGGAAGGGTTATGACCTGTGTACTGGGGATGGTGGTCCGTCGGGAGCGGGAGATCCGGGAGTTTGTAAAAACACCGTTTTATCGTGTCCTGGGGAAATTTTCTGTAGAAGGAAAGAACTTCGATGGAGAATGGAGAGCCGTGGAAGGAAGTCGGTATTTTCGGTCTCCGGATCTATATAAAGAAAATGGTTTTAAGGAAAGAGAAAAAGCGGAAGAATTGCGGCGGATTCTGGAAAAAGAAAGTCAGACGGAACAGACACAGAGGCAGGCGGTTCTGGATAAAATAGAGAAAAAGAGGGAAAAGAAGAATCCTCCTTTGCTGTATAATCTGGCAGAGCTGCAAAATGACTGTTCCCGGATGTTTAAGATCAGTCCCGACGAGACGCTGCGGGTAGTGCAGGAATTGTATGAGAAAAAACTGGTTACTTATCCGAGAACGGACGCCAGAGTGCTGTCAACGGCGGTAGCGAAAGAAATTGGAAGAAATATCCATGGACTTTTGCGTTACGCCCCCACACAAGGATTTGTTCAGGAAATTCTGGAAAAGCAAAGCTATCAGGGAATTGAGAAAACCCGTTACGTCAATGATAAACAGATCACAGATCATTACGCCATCATTCCTACCGGGCAGGGATTAGGGAATCTGAATCGTATTCCGGCAGTTTCTCAGAAAGTCTATCAGGTGATCGTCCGGCGGTTTCTGAGTATTTTTTATCCTCCGGCGGTTTACCAGAAGGTGAATCTTGTGACGGCAGTGGAGCAGGAAAAGTTATTTTCCAGCTTCAAGGTTCTTTTGGAGGAGGGATACCTGGCAGTTGCCAGTGTGTCTTCAGAAAAGAAAGAATCTCCATCTGGAAAGGACGAGGAGAAAACCGATGATATCCAGTGCGACGCCGCTTTTTTGGAATATCTTCAGAAACTGAAAAAAGGGGCGGTGATTCCGGTGGAAGCCTTCGAAATCAAGGAAGGGGAGACTTCTCCGCCGAAGCGGTATAATTCCGGTACGATGATCCTTGCCATGGAAAATGCAGGGCAGTTGATCGAGGATGAGGAGCTCCGCGCCCAGATCAAAGGAAGCGGCATCGGGACCAGCGCCACCCGAGCGGAGATTTTAAAGAAACTGGTGAACATCAAATACATCGCTCTGAATAAAAAGACCCAGATCATTACCCCCACCCAGTTGGGCGAGATGATTTATGAGGTGGTAAACGGTTCCATTCGTTCCCTGTTGAATCCAGAACTTACCGCCAGTTGGGAGAAGGGGCTCAATTACGTGGCAGAGGGATCTATTACATCGAAAGAATACATGGATAAACTGGAGCATTTTATCCGCGTGCGGGTCAGCGGTGTGCTGCAGATGAATAATCAGTATGCTATGCGTGCCCGTTATGATGCTGTGGCAGAGAATTATAAAAAAGGAGGAAAAACATCATGAGTATGGAACAAGTAACGATTGAAAAGCTGTATGACTTGAAAGAAACCATTGCAGAAGAAATTTTTCAGGGAAAGACGTATCCCTGGGAAGTGCTTCCACTGATCGGAACATTTATTGAAAAACTGGGAAAGACTCTTTCTTCAGAAGAGTATGACCAGATTGGGGAAAATATCTGGGTGGCAAAATCCGCCAGCATTGCCCCTACTGTGGCAATCAATGGACCGTGTATTATCGGAAAGAATGCGGAGATCCGTCAGTGCGCTTTTATCCGGGGGAATGCTATCGTGGGCGAGGGAGCCGTGGTGGGAAATTCTACGGAGCTGAAAAATGTGATCCTGTTCAATAAGGTGCAGGTTCCTCATTATAACTATGTGGGAGACTCTGTCCTGGGCTATAAGGCGCATATGGGAGCAGGTTCCATCACTTCTAATGTGAAGTCGGACAAAAAACTGGTAGTGATTCATGGAGAAGATTTTGAACTGGAAACGGGAATGAAAAAATTTGGCGCCATGCTGGGAGACGGTGTGGAAGTGGGATGTAATTCCGTGTTGAATCCGGGGACGGTCGTGGGAAGAAATTCTAATATTTACCCACTTTCCAGCGTGAGAGGGGTCGTTCCCGCCGACAGTATCTATAAGAGCCGGCAGGAAATTGTAAAGAAAATTTAACGCATAAGAGAAACAAGAAATGCAAACAGGAGCAGATGCACCGGGTAAAAGAGATAGAACACATACTTTAAGGAAAGTCCTCGTTTCCCGTTGTACAGATGGATGGGGAAAAATGCCAGACAGGCAGGAGCTTCCCAAATTAAGCTGACACAGCCGGCGAGGGTGCGCAGGCGGGGAGTATATCGGAAAACATAGAATATGGTGATCAAAATCACACCCTTGTAATCGTAATCGGTGCAAAGCAGCCAGGCGACAAGGCATCCAAGCGCAAAAGCCGAAACTTTTAAGGGGGTGGAAAAGGGCAGAGTTTCTGTTTTTTCCATAGCCCAGATCACAACAAAACCGATAAGCAGAGTGAAAAATACATTCTGATGATTCCAGTCAGTCAAGGACTGAAAAAGCGCCAGATCAAAAGGAATTTCCGAGATCAGAGCGAACACAAAGAGCCGAAGGGCATAGCGGGCGCGGTTGGAGGTATGAAGAAAACCTTCCACCAGAAGAAAACAAAAAATAGGAAATGCGATCCGTCCGATAAAGCGCAGAACCTGGTAAATAGTATAGACAGTCCAGACGGACGTTCCCTCTTTGATGGGGGCGGCAGGGAGCAAAATTCCGTAGTACAAAACGGTAGCTGCAAAATGATCCAAAACCATGGCGCAGATTGCGATGAGCTTTAAGGCGCTTCCGGAAAATCCCTGAAAATGCTTTGCAGATGTATCCATGAAAACCTCCTGTGAGTAAAAATGATTGAAAAAGTCGTATTTATCGTATTGGCTAGTATAAGA
>PPYF01208549.1_pt1 | contig 37013 bp, 62 predicted proteins | sample 1559871 | NCBI WGS metagenome assembly PPYF01 (sample SAMN08240021, study PRJNA423297) | Human gut metagenome, whole genome shotgun sequencing project.
AAATCATATAGGAGGTGAAAATGTGATATATACAAGAATAAAAGAAATGTGCGAGAAAAAACGTATTTCTATTTATAGATTGGAAAAAGATTTAAATTTCCCAGCATCTACAATAGTTAAATGGAAAGAGTCTTCTCCGACAGTGGAGAAGATAAAGAAAGTAGCCGATTACTTCGGTGTAAATATTGAGTATTTCTTAGAGTAAAAAGCGAGGCGAGAAAGATGAAATGGATTAAAAAAATATCAGAAAAACTAGAAGATTTTATCTGGTGGCTAGAAGATTATTGCTGGTGGCTGCCTATGGCAATTGGAATAATTGCCATAGTATTTTCATGTATAAGCGCTTTTCTTGCTATAAGATTTCAATTGGAAATGTAGTTAAATTTCCCATAAACGCGAGAAGTATGCAGAAAAGAATGGACTAAGGACAATTGATAAGATACTGACGATAAGTGCGATAGAAGACAAAACCAAAGGTAGCCAAAATCGAAACGTATCTGTTCTTTGTGAGTCAAGATACGCTTGACCTAATTCTGTAATCCACAACTTAGAATAGGTTACTTCACCAGTATCAATACAAATAGAACTGATTTCTGCATCGATGAAATTATTGTCAATTAAAGATTTAACGACGGTATCATTGTATTTGGCTGCTTTTTCACCTGAGAGGATATCTACATGGCTTATTTTTCGAAGAAGACGTTTGGCGTTTTTGCTAACTATCATTATTTAATACCTCCTAACTGTTAGTACCTTCAGTATAGGAGAGAAAAGAAGAAAATACAAGAAAAATCAATGCTGCATGGAAAAGAAAGCGGGGTGAGGGAAATGAATTGTATGCACGCTACTGAAAAGAACTTAAAGATTTGTGAATTGATAATAAAGACATTACATGAAAATGAGGTTTCTGTCTCTCAAGCCTGTGCAATCTTAGATTTCACAAAGAATAAAATTGCACAGGATACAAAAGTAGGGAAACTTATTCACTTTGAGGATGAAGATGTTTCAAAGAATTTGCGACCATCTTTACGGCATCTTCATCAGAACAGCTAACAAAAGCAGCAAGTTCGCATTGAGCACTATTTCCATTGTTAAGGGCTATGTTAAATGGGGTATGAAAAACACAATCTGAGCGACAAGTTCCATTGATAAATGGGCAATATGTAAGCTTATTCATAACTTTTATTCTCCTTTCGTAATACTCGGCATTGGGAGCGCCTGTAAGTAAAGTATAGGAGAGAATATAGCGAATTACAAGGGAAATCAGGGACTCCATGGAAAAGAAAGCGGGTGAGAGAAAAATGGAAATAGCAAAAATTGAAGAAATACTGGAAAAAGAAGCAGAACGATTATACAGGAAGATGAAATCCCAGTGTAAAACATACGGGGGAATTAAAGAAAGCAATAGATAAACGTATGAGAGAAGAGAGATGGAACAACAACGATGCAGGAGTGGCTCTGATTGGAAAAGTGATGAAAAGATACCGTGAGGAAGCGTCAAAGATTAAAACACATTCTACCTTAGAGAAGGAAAAGACGCCAAACAGAGTGGTAGAAATTGTTCTATTGAAATAGAAAGGGAAAACAAGGAAAGAAATATGCTAACACCAACAGATTGTCTAAACATTATATGCTTTATTATTTTGACGATTGCAGCAATTATGTGTATTGCGTTTGTGAAAAAAATGAAGCTTCCGTGTTGGAAGCTCCAAATTAGCTGGATTGTTTTTGGTGAGATAATTGGTGTGGCTCTGTTAATATCTCGGCTAGCTGATTAGATATTTTGCAAAAGAAAGAGCGAGCATCTACGATGTTTTCTTCACAAATGCAAGTATATAAATCATTAAGGTCATCCCATAAATCTTTAGGGGCATAAGGGTATACCTGAAAGAAATTTTCACCGCATACTTCTACATTTTTATATTGACAATCGGAAAGATACTTGGAAGTGCTGGAAAGAAAGTTTTCGATGGCAGTTCTTCGTCTTGAATAGTATTCAGACAATTCTTTTCCCTCAATATCTAATTTGCGAAGCTTTAGTTGATGCTTATTGTTTATACAAGCAGTTAAAAGAGGACCGACAGAAACACCGATAAATGAAATGATAACAGCAATCCAAGCAGCTATGGCACTCCAATCTATGGATTGAACATTCATAAACATAATTCTCCTTTCGTAATACTCGGCATGGCAGTGCCTGTAAGTAAATTATAGATGGGAGAATAAGGAAAAACAAGAAAAAATATAGGGGAAAGTTTATGACAGCAAAACAAATAGCAAGATACACAGCCTTAGCAAAGCGTTATTCGGAAATCGTATTGGCTTCTGGTAATAGCTGGAAGCCAGAATATGCCGAAGAACTAAAAGGACTTGATAGAGAACTTACAGCTTTAAAAAAAGAAATGGAAGAATACTCTGATGCAGGAACAAAACCGTGAAACAAGGACAATCCGTAAAACATACCATGAAATAAGGAGGTGGAAAGTATGACCTACCGAAATATCGTAGTTATAAATGGAGAAGAAGTTAATATTGAAACACTTCCCAAAAAAGAAAAGGAACGGCTTGCAAAAGAGTGGAACAGAACTGCTGCAAGGAAATTAAATTACATAGAGGATGAAACCGCCTGAGGCGGGGGAAGGAGGGACAAGCTATGCACAGTGAAAGTTTAACACAGGCAATTCTGGGGACGGCGTTGTTATTTAACACAGTATTTGAAATTCCAGATGATATGTCCTTAACGGGACAGATATTTGGAGTAGGGATAGTTACATATATGCTGTTCTAGAGCATTGAGAGAGTAAGAGAATGGGAATTGCTGTTAAGAAAAAAGTCCGCTCGGCAGTAACCGAAAGCGGACTAGGGAATTTAATTAACAGGTTTATTATACAAGAATGTAGAGGAAAAAGCAATGGGAGAATTTGCACAATTAGAAAAAGAACTTTTACCTGTTTTTGCTGAGATAGAGCGAATTAAAGAAAAGCACCGGATAACCTCTCTTACCTTAGAAAGTTTTAACCTGATTGACCAGTTCCATGGTAGCCATGGAGGAAAAGGAAACTTTATGGGAAGAAGAGAGTACAAGCATACCAGAAGCATAGAGCAAAATTTTACAAAGGTGAAATGATGAACTATGAAAAGAGAAAACCCGGAGTGCAATACTCCGGGTAAGTCATATATGGATTTTTTAAGCCTACAAAAAGTATAGCATATATGACTTCCGAAATCAAGAAAATAACGGGCGGAAAAGCCCGTTTTAGACTTGCTAAGTTTATTACAGTTTCGACAGGAGGACAGAAAATGCCATACATGAAAATGGTGTGTAAGGCAGGAAGGACGAAGGAGATATCCAAGTATTACACTTACTGGTTACAGCCAAAAGGGAGGAAAAGAAGGGCAAGGGCAAATCCTACCACAGAACAACAGCAAAAAATAAATGACAGACATCTGGTAAAAAGATTAACCCGTCTGTTAAATGCTAATTTTAATAAAGACTGCTGGTATGTGACATTTGACTATAAAAAAGAGCTGCGCCCACAGAGCGTAGAGGAATTGCATCAGCATGAGCAGAAGTTATTACGGAAGATAAGGGATATTTATAAAAAAGAGAACCTAATCCTGAAATATGTGTGGACCGCAGAAGTAGGAAAACGAGGCGGAGCACACATACACATGGTCTTGAGTCCGATTGATACAAGAAAGTTAAAGGACATCTGGCAGCATGGATGGACGACTATGAAACCCATGGAAAGAAGTGGGCAGTACCGGAGACTGGCAGAGTATTTTATTAAATACTTTCAGAAAACAAGGGAAACCAACGAGCAGATACAGAAGAAATCCTACAATCCAAGCAAGAACCTCATCCGTCCAGTGCCGAAGAAACAAAAAATGAAAGGAAATCAGTTTTCAAAGGAGATTAAAGTTCCTGCCGGCTGGTATCTGGATAAAGACAGTTTAAGAGAAGGAATAACAGCAGATGGATATGAATTCATCTATTACACACTCATAAAGGAGGGCGGATAAGTGAAAAGCATAAACCTATACATAGAGACCAGTAGCACAGCCTTCCAGAAAAAAGAAAGAAGCTGCGGTTATGTGCTTGAATACATAAAAGAGAATACTCCCATAACAAGAGAAGGTTTCCGAATTGGAAAAGGCACATACAATCAGGAAATTTTAAGAACTTTAGCAGAAGCTCTAAAAAGAGTGAGAGAGCCGTGCCAAATCTGTATCTATTCCAGAAATCAGTTTGTCCTGTGTGCAATTAGGGACAAGATGGAAATATGGGCAAGGCAAGACTTTAAAGAAATCAAGAACAGGGAAGACTGGGAAGACCTATGGAAAGTAATACAAGAACATGAAATCAGCGTAGAGATAGGCAAACACGCTTATTCAGATTGGATTTTAAGAGAAATGGAGGAACGAAAATGAAAAATAAAGTAATCAGCAGTTTAAGAGAAGTGGACTGGAAAAAGGTGCCTGCCCCTATGGTGGTTATTTATAAAAAACCACTGGATTTTCCAGAGGGATGTATAGCAAGGGTATTTAATGCAAAAACAGGGAACCCCACACCTTTTTGCATCTTGAGAAAGACAGTGGAAGAGTGCAGGGAAGAAGTGCGTAAAAGCGGATTTTATGTAAAGTTCCAAAGAGCAAAAACAGACGATAAGTGCATCGTAGAAAGTTGGATATAAGAATGAGAAAAACAGGTAAGAAACAGAAGAGTATATTACAAGACCAGAGCGAAAAACAATGCTATTTGTGCATGGCATTGCATGGAGACAACGGGTATAAGCAAGTAGAGGACCATCACATTTATTTTGGCAGTTCCAATAGAAAAAACAGTGAGTTTTATGGATTTAAAGCCAATCTTTGCTTAATGCACCATCGTATCGGCAAGGAGGCAGTGCATAATAACCGGGAAACAGACCTGATATTAAAAAGAGCGTGTCAGGAAGAATTTGAAAAGAGCCATACAAGGCAAGAATTTGTAAGAATTATTGGAAAATCTTATTTAGGTGGGGATTTTGAACATACGATGTTTTCAGCACGGAAACGGAATTTTTAAGGAAAAATTCAAAAAAGACTCAAAAAAATGGGATATAATCCCCACTTTTTAAGAAAAACAGGAGAAGGAAAGCCTTCAAATGATGATAAATACATTACGGAAGGCGGTGGAGGGAAAATGAATAAAGTAATTTTAATGGGCAGATTAACCAGAGACCCAAATGTACGTTATACGGCCGGAGATAATCCAATGGCAATCGCCAGATATACACTGGCAGTAGACCGAAGAATAAAGAGAGAAGGAGAAGCGACAGCGGACTTCATCAATTGTATTGCTTTTGGAAAGGCAGCAGAATTTGCCGAAAAATACTTCCGTCAGGGTATCCGCATTGTAGTAAGCGGCAGAATTCAGACAGGAAGCTACACAAATAGAGATGGGAACAAAGTCTATACAACAGATGTTGTAGTAGAAGAACAGGAATTTGCCGAAAGTAAAAATAATGCAGCAGGAAAGAACAATGCACAGGGAAATACAGCAGCAGGACAGCAGTCTGGGAACCAAGGGGTATCGATAGATGCAGATGGCTTCATGAATATCCCGGATGGAATTGACGAAGAGCTGCCATTTAGTTAAGGAGGAACGTATGAGCTGGAAAAACATGACGGAAAGAGATATTAAGCATATACGTACAAAAGACTGCGATTATTGCAAGAATTCCATAAAGGTATCATCCATAGACAGTGGGTGTGACTATTTGGCAAGACACGGGAAAAGAAGACCATGCAAGCCCGGAGAATGCAGAGCAGCAGGAGTATTTGAACCAAGGAGGAGAAAATGAATAAGAAAGAAGAAAAATGGAGAATAGAAGGAGCTTTATATGCCCTCAGACTTGCGAAAGAAAAAGGAATAGATTATTTACAGGAAGACATAAAAAGACGTGGCGCATTGGGATTATCTTTGCAGATACCCGAAAAGGCGGCAAGAGAAGCATACGACCTTCTGGCTAAAAATGTAATGAATACCATGAAAACAGTAGCGCTATGGACTCTCTACACAGAATATGGCTGGAAAAGTATAAGACTGAAAAGATTTGAAGAAAACATGGATAAGCACAGTGCTATGTGCATGGAATATGACCGGTACGGAAAAAACTATGTAAAGTTATCGGATATGGCGAAAGAGTTGCAGAAAGTATGCGGAATTGCACCGGATTTGGAAACTTTAGAAAAAATAGAAAAAGAAAATGAAGAAGCAAGAGGTCAATTCCTTTCTTTGGAAGCGGTTATGGAAGCTTTAGAAAAATGTGGCTATACAGACGTTGCAGAGAGACTACTAAAAGAAATTTCATAGGAGGATACAATGGGGAGAAATAACTTTACTGTATTTATTTATGGAAAACAGTCTGGAAGATGCGTAGGCAGCAGGAAATCCAGGAAGCAGATAGTGAAAAACGCAAAGAAAAGGAGATAAAAATATGTTTTTGAAATTAAATTTATTTAAGGCTTTAATAAAAAAAAGAATGGCAAGGAGCAGGACTTGTAGTAGGAAATGACGGAGAAGGAATTTATCTTACCGGAATGGCAAACGGATATTGGAGTATTTACTTAGAAGAATATCTAATGACGAAGAAAGCAAAAGCGGCAATTATTGAACTGATAGGTGCAATACCATTGCCGGGAAATGCGGCGAATTTCTGGAAAAACGAGGAAGACCAGTGGGAAGAGTTGGATTTGCTCCAGAAAACCATTTACAAACCAGATATTACATACTTTAAAACGCAATACATAGATACAGGAGTGCGTATCTGCGATTATGGAAGAGGAGCAGCAGTTTTACAAAATATGAATACTTTGGAGTGCAATATGCTTCCGGAAAATATTGTATCTATGGTAGATAGCGGAAGCAGGGAAAAAGGCGAAGGCATGATAAGCCCACCGTTAAGCCAAGGGAAAGAAATTTACTGGCAGAATGAAGCCTGCACTTTAAGATGTGGAACATTCAAACCCAGAGAAGGGACAAAAGAACAGTTTATTTTATGGGAAATGGAAAAGTATGATTTTTCAGAAAAACAGCAGAAATAATTCTGTTGGCAGATATATGGTTAAGAAAATGATGGAAGCGCAGGAGAACACATGAAGAAATCAAATTTAATCCCCAAACAGAAATACATCCGTAGACGCACAGTAGACGGAAAGAAAACAGAAAGCATTATGGAGTGTATCCATATTACACCAGCAGGAGAAATTTTCTTCCAGGGAGGAAATCTGGAGAAGCTTACGAATAAGGAGATAGAGGAGGAGCTGGATAGAAAAAATGAAAGCAATAATAAAATACCCAGGGAGTAAATGGTCTATTGCAGACTGGATTATAAATTTCTTTCCAGAACATCACACATATTTAGAGCCATTCTTTGGTTCAGGGGCTGTATTATTTAATAAAACCAGAAGTCATATAGAAACAGTAAATGACTTGGATGGAAACGTAACAAATCTTTTTGAATGGATAAAAAAGGACCCGGAACGTTTGGCGAGGGAAGTATATTACACACCATACGCAAGACAGGTTTATCAGGAAAGCTTTAGACGTGTACCGGAAAACAGCCTTTATAAAGCAGTGCATTTTTTAATAAAACTAAACATGGGGCATGGTTTTCGGACAAATGGCCAACAAGTAGGTTGGAAAAGTGACATACAAGGAAGAGAAAGAGCTTATGCTGCAGCAGATTGGACGACTTTGCCAGAAAGAATTATAACAGCAGCAGAACGACTCAGGGGAGTACAGATAGAGCAACGGCCAGCAATAGACGTGATAGCCCGCTATAACTTCCCGAATGTTCTTATCTACGCAGACCCTCCGTATATGCTGGAAACAAGGCATGGAAAACAATACAAAGAGGAAATGACGGATAAAGACCATGAAGTCCTTCTGACTCTTTTAAAACTACATAAAGGTCCTGCGATTATAAGCGGATATGAAAGTGAGCTATATAATGAGATGCTGAAAGACTGGCACAGGGAAGAAACATTTTGCTATTCGCAGGTATGCAGCAAAAAGAGAGAAATGCTGTGGATGAATTTTGAACCAGAGAAACAGATGAGTATATTTGACTATTGAGGCAAAAAGAATGGAGAAAATAATATTATTCCCAACACATAAAGACTACTGCGGAAAATGCAAATACAGCGGCAGCAGGGGACAGTGTACAAATGAGAAATATATTAAAAATGCAAGAAAGGTATGTTGCGTATGGAAAAGATGTCCGTACCGTGTAGAAGAGAAGTAGAGGAGAAGCGATATGGAAAAACAATTACATGAACTAAAAATACAACCTAAGTATTTTGATGCGGTTTTGAACGGAAGCAAAACATTTGAAATCCGCAAGAATGATAGAGGCTTTCATGTTGGAGACAACATTTTTCTTAGAGAATGGGACAATATAAAATATTCTGGAAGAACGATATTTGCAGAAATTACATATCTCTTAGATGATAAGTTTAGGGGGGCTAGAAGAAGGTTATGTAGCACTGGGTATAAAGGTAAATGATTATAGGAAAATACCGTATAAAGAATTGACGGAGGAAAGAAAAGAATGAACATACTAAAGAAGATTTTGGAAGAAAAAGAACTAGCAGCAATTAAAGACCTAGTTGAAGAAAATGAAAAATGTCTTAATCAATGCGAAGGTGCTTGCGGAAGTATAAAAAATGGAGCGTGAAATTGTGATGATGGCATATTAGTACAAGCAATTCGTAAAATACAGGATTATTTAAGTGTTGTGACCGACACAAATGTCGGTAGAAAAAGTGGCTGGATACCAGTAGAAAAGAGATTGCCAGAGATAAATACAAGAGTTCTGGAAATAGTAAAACATTCAAGCTGGATTTCTGATTTTAATTCAGATTGGGTTCCAGAAGATAAAAAAATACATTACCCAGAAACACAGAATACATATATTGCTTATGTAAATGAGAATAATGAGTGGATTTTTATGGACGAAGAAGGAAATGAAAATATATGCGATAAAGAATTTGGAATTGATATGGAAAGAGTTTACGATGTTGTAACACATTGGCAACCACTTCCAGAGCCATATAAAGGAGAGGAGGCAGCAGGTTAATGAATAAAGAAGGATACAGTGACCCAACAGCAGAAAAAGCCATACATAATGCAGATAAGACACCAAAGTACATAAAAGCCATATTCAAAGAACTTAATCTTGCAGCAGGAAAATCTGGGGTAGAAGTTATAGAAATCAGGGACAAGGAGACAGGAAGAAAATACAGGAGGTGAGTCCATTGCAGAAAAGACTACGTGACATGACATGGGAAGACTACGGAATATCTAAGAACCGGTATGCAGAATTAAAAGCTTTTTGTCTACAATACGAAGAAAAGAAAAGTAAAATCAAGTATGGAATTTCTACGGCGCAATATGACGGACAGCCGAAAGCACACAGCACAGGCAGTCAGACAGAAAGACAAGCTATGGATAATATACACTATGCTAAAGATTGCGCCATGATAGAGGAAGCGGCTATAAGAGCCAACCCAGAGATATGGAGATACATACTTAAATCTGTAACACTGGGACTATCATACGAATTTATAGAGTACGACAATGAGCAAGGAAAGATACCGATGTGCAGACGTGATTTCTATGGAACGAGAAAAAAATTCTATGCAATTTTAAATGAAATGAAATTGGACCACAAATTGACCGACTATCCGTGATATTATGTTATTGGCGAAAGTTAAGAAAGCCAAGGAACAATCTTCCTCCGTATTGGAAATGTGAAAACGGCAGCAGGGTGTCATAGCTTTGCTGCTGTATCAGGTTCAGACCATATCACCCTTGCGATATACTTTTCAAAAACACTCTGTGGAAATACAGGGTGTTTTGCTGTATAATAAACAAAAAAAGAGTATTCGGAGGGTAAAAATATGGATAATGAAAATGAAAAATATTGCAAATGCAAAAGTCGCCATTGTATTACATCAGGATATGAGGACGACTGGGGATACTGGGACGTCTGTGTAAAATGCGGAAGACGTATAGAAGACGGATATCACTATTACAATCATTATGACGGGGAAGACCATGAAGATATTGACATGTGGTAACAACTAAGCATCTGGAAACAGGTGCTTTTCTTAATTTACAAAAAATAAATTAAAAAGTTGATTAAAATACTTGACATACGTACACGTATATGGTATTATATATACATAAGGAGGTGAGATACAGATGAGCAACAGAAATCGGAAGAAACCGAAAAAACAAAAGTCCGAAATCGGCTTGAAGAGCTGGCTACTCGGAGCGATAACGGACTTGATTATCGGAATTATTTTACTAATTCTCGACAAGCTATTGAGTTAGCGGAGAGGGGCGAAAGCCCTTCTCTTGAAAAGAATATAACACAAATGCTCATCTGTGTAAAGATATGCTGTGGAAATTAGGAATATTCTTCATTGCTATTGGAACAGCAAAGTTGACTTATTGTCTCATAAAGAAAGTGAGGAATAAGAATGCAAAGTAATGAAGAAAAGAAAACAAGACCACAAGACAAGTGGGATGCAAAAGCAGGAGTAATTTCAAAAACATATAAGGTAAACAAAAGCGTTGCAGAAGAATTTCAGATTGCATGTAAGAAGTCAGGTGTTGCTATGGGAACACAGCTTACAAACATGATGAAAGAATTTATTGAAAAAGTAAATAAGGAAGAACAGGAGGCATCTGAGTAATCAGGTGCCTTTTGAGTTATAGAAATTATGACAGATAAAGAAGTAAAACACTTTTACAACACATCAGAGTGGAAGCGTAAAAGGGAACAGATATTAAACAGAGATTTCCATGAGTGCCAAGATTGTAGAAGAAGACTTGCGGAAGCGGCAGAAAAAGGAAATCTTTTACATGGAGAAGATAGGAAGATAAGATCAGCACAGGAAGTGCATCACATAAAAGAACTAAAAGAATATCCAGAGCTGGCACTGATAGATGAAAACCTTATAAGCTTATGTACACAGTGCCACAACATCAGACATGGAAGAAATCCACATAGGTTTGTGAAAAGAAAGAAAAGACTGACAGAAGAAAAATGGTAACATCCCCCCGGCCTAATTCTAAGCAAAAAAATAAAAAATGGAGAACGGGGATGTGGCCACGACTCTGGAGAAATTTCCGCGCGCACGTGAAAAGGGTTAGCATATTTAAGAACAAGGGGGTGGCACAGTGACACAGAAACAAGTAAAAGCATCCTTACTGGAGCAGTTAAGATTGCAAAATAAAACATCAGAGTTTTACGAAGATTTAGTAAATGACTATATGACGTATTGGAACTTGAAAAAGAAATTGACCACGGATATAAATAAAAAAGGACTACGCTATAAGACAATTAACGGAAATGGAATTGAAGTGGAAAAAGCCAATGAGTCCGTAGTAAATCTGCCTAAAATCACTACCGCCATGCTTAAGATTTTAAATGATTTGAATTTAAAAGAACCTTTAAGCGAGTCCTCTGTGGAGGATGATTATCTGTAATGATTATTTGCAAAGAAATTGCAGAATATCTTAGATATGCAGAAGAGCATCCAGCGTGGATAAACGAGGAAAGAAAGCTTTTAATTGAGAACATTGTTTTGCCTACAATGAGGCGAAATGATGTTTTTTTTGATGAAAAAACCTATAAAAACTGCTTAAAATACTGCGAAAAACATTATTATAAACTGTTTCCGTATCAGAAATTTATATATGCTTTTGCATTTATGTACAAAGAAGATATTCCTATTTTCCCCAAATTTTTCATCATGATGGGAAGAGGAAATGGAAAAGATGGTTTCATAGTTCCGTTGGTGAATTTTTTGCAGACACCGCTGTACGGAGTTAAAAATTATCATGTGGAAATTGTGGCCAATTCCGAACAGCAGGTGAAAGATACTTTTAAAGTGGCTTATGACGCTATGGATATTCCATCTATGAAAGGGAAATTCAAAGTCACAAAAGAGTTAATTACAAATCTTGCTACCGGATCTGAACTAAAATACAATACATCAAATGCCAGTACAAAAGATGGAAAGAGACCGGGATGCTTAGTATTAAATGAAATCCACGCTTATGAAAATTATGAGCAGATAAATGTATTTGAGTCCGCACTGGGAAAAGTAAAGCATCCAAGGGAATTTATTATCACCACGAATGGATATGTAAGAGAAGGTCCGCTAGATGAACTTTTAGTTCTTTTACGAAAGATATTGGAAACAGGGGAAAATCCGTTAGGGTATTTCCCATTTATTTGTAAAATTGATACAGAAGAAGAAGTAGACAGCCCAGACGCATGGCATAAAGCAAATCCGTCTATGGAATATATGCCGATTTTAGCAAACCAAATCCACGCAGACTATCTGGAAATGAAAGAATTGCCGAGCAAGAGACCAGAGTTCATGACGAAACGAATGAACTTGCCGGCAAGAAATGAGGAGCAGACAGTAGCGAGCTGGGACAATATTATGCGGTGCTGCTATTCCGATATTAAAAGAAAGATACCGAGAGAAGTGCCGGATACAAAAGGGAAGCTTGCAATTATCGGAATTGACTATGCGGATGTTAGGGATTTTGCTTCTGCCGGAATACTGACAGAAAAAGATGGAGAATACATCTGGATGCAGCATACGTGGATATGTGCAGAGTCCCCATTTTTAAATTCTATTAAATTTCCGATTGAGAAAAATTACGGACAGCCGGAATTTATGGATTATGAAGTAGTGCAAGGCCCTGTTATTCCTCCGGAAGAAATTGTGAAATGGTGTATAGAGAAAATGCAAGAATATGTTGTTGTTAAAATTACCATGGATACATATCGCTACACCATGTTTCGCTTGCTTTTTGAGTCTTACGGTCTCCAAGAAGAAACACGGCAAAATCAATACGGAACGGTACGCTTAATAAGGAAATTGGGTTCTGTATGCGGAATTATTGCGCCGGAAATCGAAAAACTGTTTTCGGAAAATAAAATTATTTACGGCCCATCTGCAATTATGAGGTGGTACACCAATAACACACAGGTAATTACGGATAAATATGGAAATAAACAATATGGGAAAATAGAACCGAAATTAAGAAAAAATGATGGTTTTATGGCTTTTGTAGCTGCTATGTATTCAAAAGATTTAATAAAGGAGGCGATAGTATATGTTTGATTTTACGTGGATAAAAAAAGGAAAAGTAGAGTCTGTCATGGAAAGCGTATCGGCTGACATTACGGAGCTGCAGATATCAAAGCTGGCAATCGAAAAAGCGGTAAGCATGATTGCAAAAGCTGTGGCGAAAAGTGAATTTGTTGTACAGAGAAAAAACGGAAGAGTAAAAGATGATATCTACTATATGCTGAACGTAAAAGCGAATGAGAATGAAACAGCAACAGATTTCTGGATAGAAGTAGTTAAAAAACTGCTTACAGAAACAGAATGTGTGATTTGCAGAATAGGGAAAAGTCTATATATTGCAGACTCATGGAATGTAGATACATCCGTAGTTCTAAAGCAGAGGTATACGAATGTTGTCATTGCATCGAATGGTAACAGTCTACATCTGGATAGAACATTTTACGCAGATGAGGTCATACACCTTAGAAGCAGGAATGAAAAGATTAAAGCATATCTGAAAAAAGTGCTTGGTCAATATGACAAAATTTTAGATGCGTTAAGCGAAGCAAAGAGGATTTCCAGCACACCTAAATTTGAAATGAGAACACAGGGCGTACAACAAATAATGAGAACAAAGAACCCTGATGGAACAGAAAAAGTGCTTACAGAAGATGAATATAAGAACAATATTAAGAAGCTTTTGACATCCGATAAAGTAGAGATTATTAAAAATCAAGATACACTTTCCGTAGGAGAGTTAAAGATTACAAATAACGTAAGTACAGAAGACCTGACAAAGATTGCACATGAAATCTTTGTAGAGTGCGCTCTTGCGTTTGATATACCGAAAGCTGTATTTTTGGGAGAGATTACAGAAAAGGCGGACAGTACAAATGAATTCATTACATACGCAGTAAGCTGGGTAGTAGAAGTTTTGAATGACTCTTTAAATGCAAAGCTGGTAGGACAGGATGACTACTTGAAAGGTGAGAAAATTTGGATTGATATGTCCGGATATAAGCATGTGGATATTATCGAAAGCGCTGCTAATCTGGATAAGCTTAGAGCGATCGGTTTCAATCTGGATGAAATCTTTAGAATGGTAGGCTGGGAGGAATTGGGAACAGAGTTTTCTACACAGAGAGTTGTGACGAAAAATTATACAAATGATTTAACAGCAGAAAAGAATAGCACATAAGGAGGTGATCTGTATATCTCCCAACTATGGGTTAAATAGCAAATTTAGAAAAGGAGAAAAAAGAGTGAAGTATTATGCTTTAGAAAAGAAAGACAGCAAAGCAGAGCTGTACATTTTCGGAACAATCACCACATATCCGTGGAGAGAGAAAGATAAAGATGCTTATGGTATCGTAAAAGAACTGTCTGAACTGGATGCGGATGAGATTGAGGTACACATCAATTCAAGTGGTGGTGCGGTTTCAGAAGGTCTGGCAATCTACAACGTCTTAAAGAACAGCAAAGCAAAAGTAACTACTTACTGTGATGGTTTCGCCTGTTCTGCAGCATCTGTCATTTTCATGGCCGGGGATGAAAGAGTCATGAATGGTGCATCCCTCTTGATGATACATAACGCATGGACTTACGGACGGGGAAATGCGGCAGAACTTAGAAAACAGGCGGATGATTTAGACACTATCACACAGGCGTCCGTAAAAGCTTATATGAACCGTGTAAGCATTACGGAAGACGAAGTAAAAAAGATGCTGGATGAAGAAACATGGATTGATGCAGACAAAGCCGTAGAATATGGATTTGCCACAAGTATTTACGAAGAAAAAGAAGATGGGGCAAATCAATCCGCGCAGATGAGCATCCGAAATAGAATTTTAAATACTCCGGTAACTCTGCAGCAGGAAACATTGGATACAGAAGAAATTGCAAAAAAAGTTGTAGAATTATTGAAAAAAGAAGAACCAAAAGCGAGCACCGACTGGGGTGCTTTTTTTAATGGAGGTAAAAAATGATTATTGATGGAAATAAAGAATTACAGCAGAAGGTAAAAGAATTACTGGATGGTGCAGAAGACAAAAGTGCTGCTATCTACGAAGCGGCGGAAATGATTATTAGTGCAAAACATGACGGGTTGATTAAAGAACTGGTAGAACAGAATGCCAAAGCGGCAGCAGATGAAAATTACAGAAAAACGCTTGGCTTACATACCTTGAGCAAAGAAGAAAATGAATTTTACGAAAAAGTAAAAGAGGGCGTATATCAGGCAATTACGGCAAAACAGATTGATATCCTGCCAACATCCATTATTGAGAGAACGCTGGAGGACGTAAAAACAGCAAGTGATATTTTAACTCTTGTAAACTTTGCGCCGGCAGATGTAAAACATTGGATTACAGGAGAGCATACGGGAAAAGCTGTATGGGGAATAGATTTAACCGCTGCAATTACAGGGGAATTATCTGCTACCATCAAAGGAATTGACTTAGAACAGCATAAATTAACTGTATTTATGGTAATTCCAAAGGCAATCCGTGACTTAGCGCTTCCGTTCGTAGATAAATATTTCAGGGCTATTCTTGCAGAAGCAATGCAGGACGGATTAGTGGATGGATACTTAAACGGAGATGGGAAAACTGGCCCAGTAGGAATTACAAAGAAATTGGAGACTTTTACATCAACAGGAACCGCACAGGCGAAATCAAAGCTGACAACAATTAAAAAATTCTCTCCGAAAGGCTTAATGGAAGTAAGAAAAACTCTGTCAAACGATGGAAAGAGAAAAGTTACAGAATTACATCTTATCTGCAACCCTCTGGATGAGGCAGAATTCGTAGATCCTTGCATGTATGGCGAAGCGCTTACAGGAGGATATAGAAATACATCCTTTATGCCGATTGTAAAACATGTAGATGCAAACTGTCCGAAAGGAACCGGTATCTTTACACTAAAAGGTGTTTACACCATGGGAATTTCCGGTGTGAGATTTGACGAATACGACCAGACCAAGGCTATGGAAGACGCAAATCTCGTGATTGGAAAATGTTATGCAAATGGAAGAGCAGACGATGATAACTGTGCGGTAGTATTTGACGTTACAAAGTTAGAGGAATATGTTCTTCCTGTTACACAGGTGACAGCACCGGGCGTAGGAGGATGATAGGACATGGCGGAACTGGAAGGACTTATTTACGAAGTGAGGCAGGAATTTCAAATTCCGCCTTTCTTCCCGGATGAAGGGCTTACGAATTATGCAAGAGAAGGAGAAGCAAGGCTTTTATATCTTAATCCCAAAGCAGACCTGAAAAAGGATTACACATACAGAAGCTTGTTGAAAAATTATATCTATTACGCATATCATCATAAAGTCCATGAATGGGAAGAAAATTATCAAAATTTGATTGTGAGCTGGCAGTTGGGAAGTGAGGTATAACATGACACAGTTACCAGAATATACGGATGGGTGCTTTTGGCTATATCGAATTAAAAATGATACGACCACTGATTTTCCGGTAGAAGTCCTTAAAAAAACAGGGATGTGTATCTGTTACAGGGAAATTTCCGTGTTTGACAAATTGCGTTATGAATTTGACCAGGGAGGAAAAGAAATTACTGCAAAAATCAGGATACCGCAGTATAAGAAAATAGACAGTAAATGTGTCTGCCTGATAGAAGGAAAACAGCACCTTGTTTATAATGCAGCACATATTACAAGCAAAGAGGGATTTCCGGAAACAGAGCTTACCCTTGTAAGACCAGAAAAGGAGCTTGAAATCTTATGACAAAACAGGAATTAAGTGAATTATTACATAGTTTAGATATTCCGGCAAATGAAGGGATTTCCAGTGATGAGAATGTAAATAAATATCCACGTATTGTGTATTGGCCATACTACGAACAGGACGAAACAGCATCAGGCGAAGGCTATCATAACGTTGTAACTTATCAGATTTCTTTCTATGCAAGAACGCCACAGCATGAGAAATATAAGGAACTTAGAAAGAAACTTCGTGATTTGGGATTACATCCGGCATTTCAGCATGAGTACGTGGAAAAAGATACAGTGTTTGCGAAAACATGGCATACATATTTTGCTCTGGATGTAGTGGAGGACATTGATGGGATTTCATGAAGATGATGGATTTGATGCGCTTCAGAAAATTTTAGATGGGTACGACATAAAAGAGGAGGCTGTTTTAGCAGGATTGGAAAAAGGCGCTGAACAGTTTGCAGCAGACATCAGAAAACTTCCCAAACCACGTTCTAAAACAGCAAAAGCCGGATATACACATCTTTTGGATACTGTAACACATAAGCGGACTAACAAAGATGTAGAAGTAGGCTGGGGAAAATATTATGGACCTATGGTAGAAAACGGAACAACGAAAATGAACGGTAGCCCTCACATCAAGCCGGAATTTGAAAGAAACAAAGAGAAGTATTATAAAATCATGACACAGAATATTTTTAGGAGGTAATTATGAGCATTACACCAAAAAAGCCGCCGATTAAAGAGACGGTAGGCGCACAGTATATTTGCTTTGCAGCAGAAAAAGAAGACTGGGACGGAACTTATGATGCAGAGGTGGAAAAGACAGAAACTGTAAAAAGTGTAAAAGTAACAGAAAACGGAGAGTCTGCATCTGTCTACGCAAGTGGAAAAGTTTACGACACAGATGAAACAGTAAGCGGAGTGGATATTGAAGTTGAAAACATTGCCTTTGTTGCAGAGACTCTTGCAAAAATGAGAGGAGATGTTGTGGATGAAGGCGGTCTGGTACTGTCCGGAGGAAAAGGCATCCGCCCTTACTTTGCATACGGAAAAGTAGTGATTATGCGCGGAGGAAAAGCTCGATACGAATGGTATCCGAAATGCAAGCTTGCAGAAAACTCCGATAATGCAAATACAAGCGAAGAAAAATTCTCCGAGCAGACAGATACGGTAACCATTAAAGCGTATCCGTTTAACGATAACGGAGACATTAAGGCAATGGTAGACTCTACAATGGCATCTTTCCCGTCAGGGCTTACAGAAGAAAAATTCTTTACGAAGCCGATTTTAACCAAAGATGATTTGAAGACGGCAGCAGGAGTGGGAGGTTGAAATGACAGAACATTTTATTGATTTAACAGATGGAACAAGACTGGATATTAAAGTGAATTTTGGTACTTTATATTATTTGCAAAAGACAAAAGGATTTCACAGACTGGCAAAGAAAGCTGGAAAAAAGAATAGCAAAATGACAGACAGTGAAAGCATGGACATGTGCGCTGATATTATTTATGCAATCCTGCGCTCTAACGGTAGAAGCGTTACATTTGATGAAGCATTAGCGCTTATGCCGCCCGATCCAGAAGAATTAAAAAAAGTTTTAGAAGAATTTCAGGAAAAATACGAAAAGTATGCTAAAAAAAAAGCGGCGAAGACTGGGAAACCGACACGGAAATGATGGAGTGCGATTGGGGCGAATATCTTGTAGCGGCAATGGAAATGGGAATGTCTGAAGAAGAATTTTGGAGGGCAGATCCTTTTTTATTTAATTTCTGTTATGAAAAATACCAAGAACACAGAATAAGCGAGGTGATGATGCGTGGCAGATGATTTGCAAAGAGTTGGTTTAGTATTTAAAGCAGATGGAACGGTGGATTTTCGGAAAAGTTTAAAAGCTGTCAGTGCATCTATTCAGGAAAATAGGACAGAATTTAAGCTTGCGAAATCTACATGGGATGAAAGTACAAAAGCAATTGATAAATTAAAAGCAAGTCAGATTTATTTAGAAAAGCAAACACAGGATTACAGTATGAAAGTGCGGGTCCTGAGAGATGAATTAGGAAATTTGGAAAATGCGGAAAAAAGAGATGAAGCAGCGATACAGAAAAAGCGGGCTGAATTAAATACCGCAGAAACATCCCTGAACAATTATAAGAGGGGATTAGAAGAAGTAAATGATAAATTAAAATCCGGAGCTGCACAAATAGAAGAATTTGCCGGGAAAGTTGAAAAATTAGGCTCTAAAATGACAGATGCCGGAAAGAAAATGACCGTAGGTGTCACAACTCCGATTGTTGGAATAGGGGCAGCAGGAGTAAAAGCAGCCATGGAGCTAGATGAAGGCTATGATACGATTATTGCAAAAACCGGAGCGACAGGAGATGCTCTACAAGGTCTTAATGATGTTGCAGACAGAGTGTTTGGAAGTATGCCGGTTGAGATGCAGGATGTAGGTACAGCAGTAGGAGAAATCAACACAAGATTTGGCAGCACAGGCGACGAACTGGAAGACCTCACAAAGAAATTTTTACAATTTGCAGAAATAAATGGAACTGATGTAAATAATTCCATAAGACTGGTATCCAGAGCTATGGAAGATGCAGGAATACCGACAGAGCAAACGGGAGAATTGCTTGATAAGCTAACCATTGCAGGGCAAGCATCCGGAGTTGAAATAGAGAAACTTACTGAAAATCTTGCAAAATATGGCGCACCAATGAGGGCGTTAGGACTTACCACAGATGAAAGCATTGCGATTTTCGCAGGCTGGGAAAAAGCAGGCGTAAATACAGAAATCGCTTTTTCAGGAATGAAAAAAGCAATCGGAACATGGGGAAAAGAAGGAAAGAATGCCACAGAAGAATTCAAGAAGACTCTGAAAACGATTGAAAGTGCACCGGATATTGCTACTGCAACTTCCATGGCAATAGAAGCATTTGGCCAAAAAGCAGGACCTGATTTAGCAGATGCAATAAAAGGCGGAAGATTTGAGTATCAGGACTTTTTACAGTTAATTCAGGATAGTACGGGTATTGTTTCACAGACCTTCGAAGAACAACAGGACCCGTGGGACCAGTGGGAAACGACTGTGAATGAATCAAAACTTGCCGGTACAGAATTAGGTGGAGTGCTGATAGAAACGCTAGCTCCTATCTTACAAGAAGTTGCCGGAAAGGTAAAAGAATTTTCTGAATGGTTTCGAAACTTGGATGAGAACCAACAGAGAACCATTGTTACAATCGGTTTAGTAATTGCTGCTATCGGACCGTTACTGGTAGTGTTTGGAAGTGTTTTTGGTGGAATAAGCAAAATAATAGGTGGTTCAAAAAGTCTAATTGGCTTGCTTGTAAAAGGCGGTCCGAAGGTAGTTGATGTGTTTAAACTGGTTGAAAGTGGTGCAAAGGCGTTATGGGGTATCATGGCAGCAAATCCTATTGGCACCGTAATTACTGTTATTGGAATTTTAATCGGTGCATTTATTGCCGCCTATAATAAATGCGAATGGTTCCGTGACGGAGTTAATAAAATATTTGGAGAAGTTGTGGGATTTTTCAAAGATGTAGGAAAGAAATTTAAGGAAACAGGAGAGGATATTGTAGATTTCTTTAAAGGCCTAGGTAAGAAAATAGGAGATTTTTTCTCTTTTAAATGGCTGGATATCAAGCTTCCACATTTAAAAATTTCGGGAGATTTTAGCTTAGTTCCCCCAAGGGTTCCAAAGCTGTCTGTGAAATGGTACGCAAAGGGTGGCATTTTAAATAAGCCTACTTTATTCGGACAAAATGGCGGTGAACTTATGGGCGGCGGCGAAGCAGGACCGGAGGCGGTACTTCCGATTAAGCTGCTAAGAGAATACATCAGGGAAGAAAACAAGATAAATAATGAAAGTCTGGTAACTGCATTTATAGAAGCTTTAAAAACATTAAATATATCACCAGATGTAAATGTGTATATCGGAGATGGAAAATTGACAAAAGTGCTGGCCGGAGAAGTGACAAAAATAATCGGCAATGGGCAAAAAGAAAGAATGAGGGCAATGGGATTAACATGAGTGATTTTGAATACAATAACAGAAAAGCATCGGACTTCCGTGTGTATATGAGAAATTTTCCTAATATTCCGGTACCTCAAAAACGTTATACGGAGACAGAGGTATCTGGGAGAGATGGAAAATATCTGGAAGAAGCCGGATACGAAGACATTGTTATTCCGGTAGAACTTAATTTTCTTATTAAGGATACAAGATGGCACGATGAAACAAGGCAGATTAAAAACTGGTTGTTAAATGACATAAACAGGGAATTGATATTCAAAGATGATGCGGCATTTTTTTATAAAGTCAAGAAAGTTACAGTTGGAGAGATTGAGCATACATCGAGGAGGATTGGAAACCTGACTGTGAATTTTGAATGCAATCCTTATACTTATTTAAGAGACGGACAAATGAAAATGAGCAGCAAGGAAGCGGAGCAGAACCCATACTTATTATGCAAGCCGATATATTATCTAAGAGGTGAAGGCCTTTGCGCACTGACTGTAAACGGAAAAACGGTACAAGCGAACGTAAGCCGAAGCCTGATTATTGATACAGAGCGTATGCTTACATACAGAGAAGATAAAACCTTGCAAAATACTGCAATAACAGGAGAATATGAAGACTTATATTTGAAGCCGGGAAGGAACAAGATTTCTGTTTCTCCCGGTTTTGTATTGCAGATAAAGCCAAACTGGAGGTGTTTATAGTGATACAGATTTATAAGCCGGAGAATACGAATTTTAAGGCAAACGGAGATATGCCATTGTTGCCGGATAAAGCTGTGGCGCATACAACGTTAAACGGCGCATGGTCCTTCGAGCTGCATCATCCCGTAGATGAGGAAGGAAGATGGGAGTACATAACGGAAGAAGCGGTTATAAAAGCACCATCTTTTAATGGAGAGCAGTTATTCCGTATAAAACAGAAGGAAAAGACAGAAACAGGGGTGACTGCTTATGCAGAGCCTATTTTTATGGATGCGAAAGAAGACTGTTTCTTGCAGGATATCCGCCCAACGAACAAAACGGGGCAGGAAGCCCTTGACCTTATGCTTGCCCCAAATGGGAAATACAGCGCAAAGTCGGATATTATAGAGAGAAGCACTGCCTATTACGAATATAAGAACTTTATCGAAGCTTTAAATGGCAACGATGATAATTCTTTTATAAACCGATGGGGCGGAGAAATCTTTTTTAATAATTACGAAGTAATTGTGAATAAAAGACAGGGAAATGATTACGGAGTACAGGTACTTTACGGGAAGAATATAAAAAAAGACGGAGTACAGGAAGAAGTTGACACAAGGGAAGTCGTAACAAGGATTTTCCCAAAAGCCTACAACGGGTATAAAAGCTCCGTTCCTGTGGACTCTGAATTAATTGATAAGTATCCTACGGTAAAGATTGCCACTATGACATTTGACGATGTAAAAATGCGACAGGACGCATCGGAAGAGGATGAAGAAAACGGAGTAATCATCTGTGATACACAGGAGGAGTTAGATAAAGCCTTAGAGGAAAAATGCCGGCAGCAATATGCCCTTGGCATTGACAAACCAAAGATTTCCATTTCCGTAGAATTGGTACTTCTTCAGAATGTGAAAGAGTATGAAGAATATAAGGGGTTGGAAACAGTAGGATTGGGAGATGTTGTACATTGCAAGCACAGCAAGTTAGGGATTGTCACTGACGCAAGGGTAATTGAACTGGAATACGACTGTCTGGCGGGAAAAACTATACAAGTGGTATTAGGAGATTATCAGTACAATTATTTTAATAATGTAACAAGCATGGTAAACCGTATAGACGGCGCCATCCGACCGGATGGAACCGTGGTAGGGGAACAAATACAAGGTCTGATAGACGGAGTAAAAGCACAGATGCGGGCACAGAGCAGCGCTGCCAAAAAGAGCGCAGTAAGAGCTGTTTTATTTGAAGATTTAGATGAAAAATCACCTACATACGGAGCTCTGTGCTTGGGGACAATGGGATTTCAGATTGCCGGTAAACGCACTGCTGACGGCAGGGATTGGGACTGGAAAACTTTTGGAACAGGACAAGGCTTTTTTGCAGATTTAATTGTGGCAGGAACAATGGTTGCAGACCGCATCCGTGGCGGAGAGCTAATGTCAGAAAATTACATAGAAGGACTAGAAGGTTTTAAGCTTGACTTAAATAGGGGAATTATAAAAGCAGCACAACTCTTAATCGAAACTTCCGCAATCGGAAGAGTGGAAAGAGGGTTCCGATTTAATGGCGGAAATCTTGAAATATTGGGAGTAGATGGAGATGTGATTGCGAGCATCCATTGCTGTGGAAGCTTACCAAGCACACCGGAAGGTCTTCCAAGCGGTTGGCCGAGCTACACTGCCTTTACCGGAGGTACAGCAAAAGACTCTTACAGTGGTGGTTTCTGGGTAAGAAAAGACGGAAATACGGTAGGGATAAGTGCTAAGGAATTGGATGTGAATGGGAAGACTGCAAAAACCGGCAGACTGGAATTTTCTGACGGAACATTTATAGAACTGGTAAATGGCATAGTCGTAGGGGGAAATACGAAAGAAGGTGCGTTTTAATGGCATGGACGATAGGAAATAAGTACCTGACGGAAGCACAGATGCAGGGGAATGCCATCGAAGTGCATAAATACTTTGCGAAAATGGGCTGGTCTTTAAATGCCATAGGCGGCATTTTAGGAAACATGGAAAAAGAGTCGAATATAAACCCCGGACTATGGCAGAGTTTGCAAGAAGGAAACTATAAAGGCGGCTTCGGGCTTGTACAATGGACTCCGGCAACCAATTATACCAACTGGGCAACGGCAAACGGATACAGCATTAACAATCCGGACGGACAGCTCTATTGGATACAGAATTTAACCGTTTCCTCGGGGCAGTGGATTAAAACGTCTGCTTATCCCATTTCCTTTGAGCAGTTCCGGACAAGCAAAGAAAGCCCCGAATATCTGGCGAGTGCATTTTTAAAGAACTTTGAACGTGCCGGCGTGGAAGTAGAAGCGGAAAGAAGACAGTGTGCAAGAAAATGGTACAACTATCTGGAACAATTCTCCGGTGCAGACGTAATTGAAAAGGCTATCAAGTGGGCTTGCGATACCGCAGCGGATGACAGCCACGGATACAGCCAGCAAAACCGTTGGGGACCTGATTACGACTGTTCTTCCTTTGTTACACAGGCATATCGAAAAGCAGGGGTGAACATTGGAGGCGGTACGGGAGTTTACACCGGAAATATGAAGCAGTATTTTACGGCGGCAGGTTTTACTGTTGCAGATGATGTAAACCTTGTAAACGGAGACGGAGCGCAGCGTGGTGATGTATTTTTAAATACTACGCATCACACCGCCATGTATCTAGGAAACGGAAGAATTATACATGCTTCCTCCAGCAGAGGGCATCCGGAAACTGGAGACCAGACGGGAACAGAAGTGTATGAGGCAAACTTTTATAGTTATCCGTGGGATTTGGTGCTTCGATACAAAGGTGGCGGCGGAATTATTCCACCGGAACCGGAAGGGCTGTATATTGTAAGGTTTATACCGGCATAAGGAGGTGAGAAGACGATGGAAAGCATTAAAAGAAAAATTTTTGTACTAAGGGATTATATCAAGGATGCAATCGAGTATCCCCAAGGGGCTGATGTAGTACCGATTGAATTTGAAATTGCTGATTATGATATACCGGAAAATGCCACAGCGATGGTGTGTGTAGAAAAACCTTCGAAAAAAGGAATTTACAATACAGCGGTAATTGAAGATAACGTAATCAGAGTAGAGCCTGTAAAACAAATGTTTGCGGAAAAGGGAGAAGTTTCTTTGCAGGCAGAGGTACAAATCAATGGAAAAACATTATTAACGTTTATCCAGCCTATTAAGGTAAGTAGAAGTCTTATCCCCATTGACAGTGAAAATGGAAGCAATTTATTTGATGAACTTCTAAAAAAGACACAGGCTGCCATTGAGGAAATGGAGAAAACCAAAGAAGAAATTATAAAAGCTGCACAGGAAGGAAAATTCAGTGCCACGGTTCAGGCAGGAGACACAAGAACCCTTCCGGCAGGAGAAAATGCGAGAGTGACAAATACTGGAACGAAAAAAGATGCCGTTTTTCAGTTTTTCATTCCAAGAGGAGCTGAAGGGGCAATAGGTCCTAAAGGAGAACAAGGCATTCAGGGACCGACAGGACCGGCGGGACCACCGGGAAAAGATGGGACAGCCACTGTTTTAGATTTAAAACCGGGCGTTTTTGCTATGGCAGTGAAGGCAGGGCATTTATTTGTAATTCATAATACGACGGAACCGGTTCCGCCACTTAAGATTGTGAATGGCAGGTTGAAATACATAATCGGGGAGGGATGATATTGAAGGTCGATTTTACTGACGAGTACAAAAAGCATATCACGGCAACCGGACTGACACAATGGGATTACGGGCAAAAATTAGAAATATATGGGATACCGGATGTTACCCACGCAGAAGTACATTTCTGTTGTGAAAGTGATACGGAAGCCTTAATACAGCAGGCAGAGATTATAGATTGTATATCAGTAAATATTCCTGATGTCTTGCTGCGCACAGGAGAGAATATAAAAGCCTATGTTTACATTGCTACGGCGAAAGAAGGACGAACTATTCGTACAATTACATTGGTAGTAAAACAAAGACAACGGCCGGAAGATTATGCAGCACCACCGGAAAAAAACTTATTAAGAGAAATCTTAGAAAAGCTGGATTTAAAAGCAGATGACATCGAATTAAAGGAGAATGAATTACAGCTTCTTTCCGGCGGAAAAAGGATTGGAAGCAAAATCCGTCTTCCTACTGGTTCCGGCGGCAGGGAAATTGAACTGAGAAACAACGGAACTGCTATACAGTGGCGGTATACAGATAGTAATGATTGGATAGATTTAATCCAAACAGAAGAACTAAGAGGCAAAGACGGTGTCACCCCTAATTTTGTTGTAAGGGACGGACACCTGATTGCAATATATGAAGAAAAGGAGAAATAAAACATGGCAAGAGAAGTAGATTTAGGAAGCATTGTGGGACCAAGAGGACCGCAGGGAGAAAAAGGGTTACAGGGTGAAAGAGGTCCAGCAGGTCCATCCGGAGCAAAAGGCGAACAAGGCATTCAGGGTCCAGCTGGACCGGCTGGAGCCAAGGGCGAACAGGGAGAAACAGGACCTACCGGACCAGCAGGAGCAAAAGGTGAACGGGGACCGGCAGGCCCAGCTGGAGCCAAAGGCGAGCAGGGTATCCAAGGACCAAAAGGAGAAAAAGGCGATCCTTTTGCAGTTGCAAAAACGTATCCTTCCGTGGCAGCCATGAACGCAGGCTTTGCTACCGACGGGGTAAAAGAAGGTGGCTTTGTCGTAATCAATACAGAAAATGTAGAAGATGAAGATAATGCAAAGTTATATGTGAAAGGAAAAACTACTTATACCTTTCTTACAGACTTATCCGGTGCCCAAGGTATGAAAGGACCACAGGGAGAAAGAGGACCACAGGGAAATCCGGGAGCCCAGGGAATTGCAGGACCGGCAGGTCCGAGAGGTGAAACTGGCGCAAATGGAGCACAAGGTCCACAAGGACCAAAAGGTGCGGATGGAAAAACACCAAGCTTCGAAATCAGGGGCGGACATTTATATGCAATCTATGAGTAATCAGGAGGATAAAAATGGCAGTACAGGAAATTGATTTAGGCCCTGTTCAAGGACCGGCAGGTCCGACAGGACCCAAAGGAGAAACCGGAGCACAAGGACCAGCAGGTCCGCAGGGAAAACAAGGACCACAGGGAGATCGGGGACCGCAAGGAGCAACAGGTCCGAAAGGGGAGCAAGGCTTGCAGGGACCACCCGGAGTAGTAAATGCAAACACAGCAATTCCTTTTACGATGGCAAGTACAAGAGAAAATATCAAAAGCAATGAAAGTTTTAAAACTGTATTAGGGAAAGTGGCGAAATTTTTCAATGATTTAAAAGCGCATGCTTTTGAAAACCCAATACAAAATCTTACGACAACAGTTGCAGGAAAAACTTTAGATGCAACTATGGGAAAAACTCTGGGAGACAGAGTGACTTTTGTTGAAAACAAAGTAGATAACCACGTACAGAGAACAGGAGCAAATGATTATACAGGAGATTATAAATCATCTTGGACACTAACAACAGAATATCAAGATATAGGAAATACCAGAGCTATTGATAATAAATATTATTCCGCTTCACCGGGAAATACCAAAATTACTGTAAAAGAAGGCGGCGCATATCTTGTTACAGCTTCAATCACAGTTCGGGCTAGTGGTTATGACAATATATGGATGAAGATATTAAAAAATGGAGCAAATGCACATGAAATGGTAACCGTTGCAAATGGATATACTACTATACAGTGCTGCACAATATTAACGATGAACGTAGATAATTGGGTTTCTGTTCAATTATCAAAAAGTTCTCAAGAAATTCAAACCACTTGTGATGGTGGCGGATATTTACAGATTGTTAAATTAACTTAATTAGGAAAAGGAGAAAAATTATGCAGAAAATTGTATTTACAGATAAAACAGAATTTGAAATTTTAGAAGGAGCATCGTTAGGCAGTATTACAGTCTTATGTGAGGATTTTACAGCTCTTGGTAAATTTACAACCGCTTTAAAGAAAAAAGGAAATTTAGACTCCGTACAGTTTAAACAGGATGAACAGGTTACAGGAGAATATGAGAAAATGTTACTTGCATCTGCTACTTATTTCAATGTAGATATTGATGAAGCAAACAAGGTATTGGCTTCTTTTTCTTTAAGAGAAAAAACAGAAACAGAAAAACAGATTGAAGCGTTGTCTCAGCGTGCAGACGTAACAGAAGCAGCTTTACAGGAAGTAATTTTAAAACAGGAGGTGTAGATTATGGTAAGATTTTTAGCAATGCGAATTAAAATGGGACATTTAAGACTGGAAGAAATTCAGGAGCCATTAAGACAGGAAGTCGGAAAAGTATTAGAAAAAATGAATTAAGATTTTTAGAGAGACCTTAACTGGCCTTATTTTATTGCATAAAATAGAGAAAGGGGAATGAAGATGCCGGAGACGATTGTGGTTGCTATTTTGTCTTTGATTGGAACTTTAGCAGGCAGTTTTGGCGGTACGCAGCTTATTAAATACAGAATAGAGCAGCTGGAAAAGAAAGTAGAGAAGCATAACTCTGTTGTTGAGAGGACTTACTTACTGGAAGAAAAAGTAAAAGTGGCCAATCATAGAATTGAAGATTTAGAAAGGAAGGCAGAAGAATAATGGAACAGATTTTGAATTATGTAAAACCGGAGCTGATTGTAGTAGCGCTTGTGCTTTATTTTATTGGGATGTGGCTGAAGCAGTCCCAAACTGTAAAAGATAAATACATCCCTTTGCTTCTTGGAGGTATAGGTGTTGCCATTAGTGCCATCTATGTGTTTGCTACCTGTGCGTGTGGTACCGGACAGGAAATTGCACTGGCGGTTTTTACAGCGATTACGCAAGGTGTGCTGGTGGCTGGATTGAGTACATACGTCAATCAGATGGTAAAGCAGTTAAAGAAAGAAGAATAGAAACTGACAGGAAGAGAGCTTGGAAACAAGCTCTCTGTTTTGTTGCGTCGGCGCAATAGCCGGCAGAAAGGAGAAAACATGGGAAGATATAACATACACGCAGGACACTGCCCACAGGGGCAGGGAGCAAGCGGAGCAGTGGGAATTTTAAAAGAGTCTGTGGAAGACAGACTGGTAAAAAATACTCTTATTGCAAAGTTGAGAGCTGCCGGACATACTGTGTATGATTGCACGGATGATACAAATTGCAGCTCATCCCAGAATTTAAAAAATATTGTAACTAAATGTAATGCCCATTCGGTTGATTTGGATATTTCTATCCACCTTAACGCAGGGGGCGGTACAGGTGTGGAAACCTTAATCTATGACAATAAAACAAAAGATATTGCTACAAGAATATCCAGTCAAGTATCATCTGCTCTTGGAATTACAAACAGAGGCGTAAAAACAAGAACCGGATTGTATGTATTAAAACATACAAATGCCCCGGCACTTCTGGTGGAATGCTGTTTTGTTGACAGCCAGAACGATGCAGCAAGGTGGGATGTAGAAAAATGTGCGGAAGCCATTTTCGAAGGTATTACAGGCACTTCTTCCTCTCAGGCAGAGTGGGTAAAAAACGAAACAGGATGGTGGTATAAACATGCAGATGGTACCTACACTACGAACGGCTGGGAACAGATTTCTGGAACATGGTACTATTTTAATGCAAGTGGCTACATGGTGACAGGTTGGCAGAAGATTGGAGATTACTGGTATTATCTTGACGCATCAGGTGCAATGCAGACTGGTTGGCAGTATATCAATGGAAACTGGTTCTATCTTAAAGCAGATGGCGCTATGGCGGAAAACGAATGGTACAAAGATGAAAATGGAAATTGGTTCTGGCTCAAGGAAGGCGGTTATATGGCACGTAACGAGCTTGTCTGGATTGGAAATGAAATGTTCTACTTTATGTCAGATGGGCATTTGGCTCATACGAACGACAGAGGGGCATTGGTGTAATAAGAACAATAGCAGGATGCCAAATTCTGCTATTGAATTTGGTTTTCGCTAAGAATATCATACAAATGCTTGATTTATGAAATTATTTTTATATAATAATTATAAGAATACATATCATATAAGGAGAGCAAGATTGAAAATGAAAAGTAGAGGTTATCCATTACCTTAATCGTATCACAACAAAGCCATCTTACGGTGGCTGCTTTGAAAATTGAATATGTAGACAAAGTTATAGGTTATTCCGTTGCTGACTTGATGCGGTAACCTTGAAACTGAGCCATTAAAATAGCCTGCTCAACCGTGATTTCACGGGTTATCGGAAGAATATCAGATTTTTGGTATAAATCTGAATTATAATTCTCACCATTTTTGAGCATGTGGTATAATGCAGTAAGAAGCATTCTTGCAATAGCAATGATTGCCTTCTTATGACCGCGACGCTTTTTGATACGGAGGTAGCGGTCACGAATTTCAGGATGCTTTTTGCTCTTGATCGCAGCGTTTGCACACTGTACAAGAAGTGGTTTGATATAGCATCCGGCCTTGGAAACCCGGACAGATTTTTTCTTCCCTGCACTTTCATTGTTGGTTGGAGTAAGACCAGCCCATGAACATAAGTGTTTCGCCGAAGGGAAAGCCTCCATGTTTGTTCCGATTTCGGAGATGATACCGATAGCAGTAAAGGTGTTCTTAAAACCTGGAGCGGTTAGGATAATGGAAATTTCCTGCTGATAGGGATTGGCGAGCGCAAGAATGAGTTCTTCTAACTCTGCTTTCCGGGCTTCAAGGTTATCAAAATGTTCTTTAATGATCTTTAATTTAGCAGCCTGTTCCGGAGTGATATATCCGTCAATGGCGAGTTCCAGTTCAGGAAGTTTATCTTTCATGGAACCATGGATTAAAGATCCGATATCAAAAGAAGTATCATCAGGATTTTCAAGGATCTTAGCAATAATCTTTTGAGAACTCTTACCAAAAGTGTCCGAGACAACGTTCCCCAACTGGATGTTGGAAACCGTGAGACAATTCTGGTAACGATTCTTTTCGCTGGACTTAAAGCAGGTCAGTTTGAAACGGTAACGCATAAGGTCACGGAGCTGACGGATGTCAGCAGGAGGCATAAAGCTACCGGCAACAAGATCATGTTTAAACAGGTCAGCAATCCATTTCGCATCTTTCTTGTCAGTTTTTTTACCACGGATAGCCTTAACATATTTCGGATGAGCAAGGACAATGGAACAGTCGTGTTCTAAGACATTGTAAACGGGGATCCAATATTTACCTGTAGATTCCATGCAGACATCCTTGCAATTACGGTCGAGCAGCCATTTGAGCAACTGTTTCAGTCCTTTCGTGTAGGTTGAAAAGTGATGGCGCTCATAAGTGGTAACGCCTTGCTTATCCGTTTTAGCAATGCAAGCCACTACAAAGTTTTTGTGGACATCGATACCACAACAAATTTTGTACACGATTTTTAAAGCCATAGGGACTCCTTTCAGAACCAAAAGGTTCACTAAAAATTATAGGGAGAGACGGCATTGACTGAACGCCTAAGCCATAAACGAAGTAGTTTATACAAAGATAAGATTACGTGCTTGGTGTCACACTTATTTGTGCTTGAAAAGGCGAACTACACATATAAAAATGCAGTCATTCCAGAAGAAGAACAGCCTACTCACCTCCCCGTGATTTGTAGTATACCGAGCTCCCTACAAAAAGAATTATAAAGAAAAAAAGCCAGGTCGAAAACTGTTTTCATAACGTTTTGTGCCTGAGCGAAGCGAAAGGAATGGATATAAAAATGATTAAATTAGATGATTTTAAAGAGTTGGTTAAATTTGCAAATGAAATAGCTGATTTTTTACAAATAGATACACCTAAAATTGAATATAATGAAAATGTAGTAGATGCTGAAAGGGCGATTACATTCCTGAAAAAGATGAAATTATTTTAGCAGGGGAATTAGACAGCCGTGATATATACTTTACAGTTGCACATGAATTAAGACATAAATGGCAATTTCTAAATGAATATAATACATATTTTGCAGACTATAAAGAAATAGAAGAAATAAATTTAAACGGATATAGAATGCAAAAGGCAGAGATTGACGCAAATGCTTTTGGAATGATTATGATGATTAAATATTTCCAAGGTACAGTTTGTTTTAATGGATATTCAAAAGAAGAAAAAAGAAAAATAATTGAAAGAGCATCGGAACTTGCGAAAGAATATAGTATAGAGTTTCCGTTTGAGGGATATTGCAAGTTTTTAGGACTTTAAAGAGATAGAATGGAAAAACGCATGGTATGTTCCGTGCGTTTTTTCTTTAAAAGAGTTATTACGAAGATATATTGTATCATCTTGCAAATAAAACACTATATAATGTTGTTTGTATGTTGTTGCAATTAGGTCATCCAGTTCGGGCACTGTACCCTCTGTCCGTCACAATACTGAGTTAAAATCGGTTGCCGTACCCCCGGTCTTGAAAGATAATTGTCAAAGAGCTCATCTACAATACGGGAGATACTTTCAAAGATATTTCGCCCGTGCATCCATTTGTGGTCGAAAGCAGTAGATGAAGTGATAGTAAAGTCGTATCCCTTGTTTCTGTACCATTCGGTATATACACGATTTAAAGTAAAGGACATAATTGCTAATACATTTGCACGGATGGTATTATCCGGCCAAGTGGCATAAATTTCGCTGCTGGCTACATTTTTGATATAATCTCGATAACGGACATAATAATCCTTTGCGGTGGAGTCATTTGGAGAACCATCATGTACAACCACATATTCCGGAATAACCACACGGCTCAGAACGATTTCCCCTGACGTATCCATAGGCTTGATTTCGTCTTCGGGAATTTTTTCGGGATATTCCCCATAGAGGGTATGAGCAGGAATAACAATATCTTCAAAAGCTCCGGGAGCAGCTTGGGGAGACAAGACAGCTCTTTGAATAGCGGTAGCATCCGGTAAAATTTCTGCTCCGGAAATATCCAAATCATCAAAGCCTTCTTTTGAAATGCGGAAAGTATATTCTGCATAGGGCTGATATTCAGAAGGCGCCATACTATATTCCAGTGGCGGAGCAGGAAGCTGAATTTCCGGTATCATGCCGTTAGCATCTGTTTTCACTTCTTCAATCACAGAGTCAGGGTCTCCGGTATAAGAAATTTGAACAGAAGCATCCTCCACAGGCTGATTGCGAATGGAAGAAAGAACATAAAGCTGCAAAGTCCCTTCATCCGGGTGGTCTGTCTGCATAGATTTTAAAGAGGCTGTATTCATAAAAATACCTCAGATTTTTCGTTGCTTTAGTATATGCGAAAGAAAAGAAAAGGTGAAGATATGGTTGAAATTTTTCGGGATTAGAGCTAAAATAGGAGCATAAAAAACGTGTGAAATATAAGAAGGCAGGGAGAAAGGGAGTAAGGCTGTCGTAGGAAAAGGAATTCTTTTCCGGACAGTTTTTTTCGTGTAATGGGAAACTACTTTGTAAATATGGGAGGAAACGATATGGCAAAATATGTAATGGCATTGGATGCAGGGACAACCAGCAACAGATGTATTTTATTTAACAAAAAAGGAGAGATTATCAGTTCGGCGCAGAAGGAGTTTACTCAATATTTTCCAAAACCGGGCTGGGTGGAGCATGATGCAAATGAAATCTGGTCCAATCAGTTAGGCGTTGCTGTGGAAGCCATGCAAAAAGCAGGGGCTGAGGCAGAGGATATTGCGGCAATCGGTATTACCAATCAGCGGGAAACGGCTATTGTCTGGGATAAAAATACAGGAGAGCCTATTTATCATGCCATTGTCTGGCAATGCAGAAGAACATCCGAGTATTGCGACCAGTTGAAAGCCAAGGGGCTTACGGAGTTTTTTCGAAAGAAAACAGGTTTGATTATTGACGCCTATTTTTCAGGCACAAAGGTAAAATGGATTTTAGACCATGTAGAAGGAGCCAGAGAGCGTGCAAAGAAGGGAGAACTGCTTTTTGGAACAGTGGAAACATGGTTGATTTGGAAGATGACAAAGGGAGCCGTTCATGTGACGGACTATTCTAACGCATCAAGGACACTTCTTTATAATATCAATACATTAGAGTGGGATAAGGAAATCTTAGAAGAATTGGATATTCCGGAATGTATGCTTCCGGAAGTAAAACCCTCCAGCTGCGTTTACGGAATGGCGGACAGCAGCTTTTTCGGAGGAGAAATTCCCATTGCAGGTGCAGCAGGAGACCAGCAGTCGGCGCTTTTCGGACAGACCTGCTTTGAAAAGGGAGATGCGAAGAATACCTATGGGACAGGCTGCTTCTTGCTGATGAATACAGGAGAAAAGCCGGTCTTTTCGCAAAATGGTCTTGTTACCACCATTGCATGGGGGCTGGACGGAAAGGTCAATTATGCGTTAGAAGGCTCTGTGTTTGTGGCAGGAGCGATTATTCAATGGTTAAGAGATGAGCTGCGCCTGATTGACTCGGCAGAAGACTCAGAATATATGGCAAGGAAGGTAAAGGATACCAATGGATGTTATGTTGTGCCGGCTTTTACGGGGTTGGGAGCGCCATATTGGGACCAATATGCCAGAGGAACCATTGTAGGTCTTACAAGAGGTGTGAATAAATGTCATATTATCCGAGCCTCTCTGGAGTCGTTGGCATATCAGGTTCATGATGTGATTGAGGCTATGAGGGCGGACTCCGGTATGGAATTGAATTTCCTGAAGGTAGACGGAGGCGCCAGCGCCAATAATTTCCTTATGCAGGCACAGGCAGATATGATACAGGTTCCTGTAAAAAGACCGGTGTGTGTGGAAACAACGGCAATGGGCGCAGCGTATCTGGCAGGCTTGGCTGTGGAATATTGGAATAGCAAGGAAGAAATTATTGAGAATTGGAGTACAGACCGTGTCTTTTATCCTGAGCTTACAAAGGAAGAAAGAGATAAAAAGACAAAAGGTTGGAAGAAAGCAGTAAAATGTGCCTACGGATGGGCAAGAGAAGATTAATTTCAGAAAGAAGATGTCATAATGTTTGGAGAAAATCATGCACATATTTTCATGAATGGACTCAATTATAGAGCGGCAGTAAACTGTCATAAAAACGGAGTGGATACAGATGTTATTCATAAACATTTTCAGGCATATCAGGAAAAGGGTGTTTCCTTTGTCAGGGACGGAGGGGATGCTTTGGGAGTATCTGAAAAGGCAAGGGAAATTGCGTCAAAATACGGGATTATTTATCGGACGCCTGTTTTTGCCATTCATAAAAAAGGGCATTACGGAGGAATTGTAGGAAGACCTTTTGAAAATATGAAAGAATATGCCGACTTGGTAAAGGAAGTGAAAAAGCGGGGCGGAGATTTCATTAAAATTATGACAACGGGTATTATGAATTTTGATATGGATGGCTCTGTGACAGAAAAACCCTTGGGGTTTGACGAAGTAAAAGAAATGGTACATATTGCTCATGAAGAGGGTTTTTCCGTGATGGCACATACAAATGGGGCAAGGGCTGTTCGGGAAGCAGCTGTTGCCGGTGCAGACAGTATTGAACATGGAAACTATGTAGATGAAGAAGCTATGTGGGCAATGAAAGAAAATAAAACCGTGTGGGTGCCTACTATAACCGTAGTGAAAAACATGATTGGCTGCGGCAGGTTTTCCGATGAGGTTCTGGAAAAGATATGGGAAACAGGAAGCCGCAATATACAAAGGGGATATGAAATAGGCGTACAGCTTGCACTGGGCAGCGATGCCGGAGCATATCTTGTGCCTCATGGACAGGGGATTAAAGATGAATGGGAATGTTTTCAGGAGATTTTGGGAAAGAATAATAAAGAAGTAACCGAAATGCTTCTGGAGGGGGAAAGTAAAATTCAGGAGAAATTTATACGGAGGTAATAATCAATAAATGCAGGAAAAGAACAGCTTTGTTTTGAAAGGAAATATTTGTTACAGTGACGGCAGCAAAAAGCTTGTGATTTGTCCAAATAGTTATGTAGTGTGTCAGGAAGGGATTTGCAAAGGTGTTTATCAGGAACTTCCAAAGGAATATGAAGGTTATGTGGTAAAGGATATGGGGGATGCGCTGATTACACCGGGCCTGGTGGATTTGCATACTCATGCGCCTCAATATGCTTTTCGGGGCTTGGGAATGGATTTGGAATTGCTGGACTGGCTGAATACGCATACTTTTCCGGAGGAAATGAAATATGCTGATGCAGATTATGCAAAAAAGGCATATACAATGTTTGTAGAGGATTTAAAGAAAAGCGCTGTGACCAGAGCTGTGATTTTTGCTACCCTGCATATAGAAGGAACAAAAATATTGATGGATTTACTGGAAGCGTCCGGACTGGATACTTATGTGGGAAAAGTGAGTATGGACAGAAATGCACTGGAGGGCTTACAGGAGGAAAATGCAGAGGCAGCAGCAAAGGCGGTAAGGCAGTGGCTGCTGGAAACAGAAGGGCGTTATGAGCATACGAAGCCTATTTTAACCCCCAGATTTATTCCGTCCTGTTCCGATGCTTTGATGGCGGAATTGAAAAGTATTCAGGAAAAAACAGGATTGCCTTTGCAGTCTCATTTGTCAGAAAATCCGGGAGAAATTCAGTGGGTACAGGAACTTTGCCCCAATTCTTCCAGTTACAGTGATGCGTATTATCAGGCAGGCTTGTTCGGAGGAGATTGTCCTACGATTATGGCACATTGTGTCTGGTTAAAGGAGGAGGAAATTTCTCTGATTAAAAAGCAAGGTGTGTTTATTGCGCATTGTCCACAGTCGAATACAAATCTTTCATCCGGTATTGCGCCTGTTCGGCGGTTTTTAGATGAGGGGCTTTCTGTCGGACTTGGAAGTGATGTGGCAGGAGGATACAGCACCTCTGTTTTAAGAGCTATGGCAGATACCATTCAATGCTCCAAGCTTCGTTGGCGTCTGGTGGATGCAAAACAGAAGCCGGTGACATTGGAGGAAGCGTTTTATATGGGAACAGCAGGAGGCGGAGCATTTTTCGGAAAAGTGGGAAGCTTTCTGGAGGGATATGAGTTTGATGCAGTCGTTTTTGATGACAGTGAGCTTTTACATCCGCAGGAATTAAGTGTAAGAGAGCGGCTGGAAAGACTTATTTATCTGGCAGATGACAGACAGATAAAAAGTAAATTTGTAAAGGGAAATTTAATCTACGAAAAAAATGAAAAAAACTCTTGACGAATAGAAAAACATTTGCTATACTTTCACTTGTCGTTTGAGAGAAACGACAGGTAAGCGGGAGTGCTGGAATTGGCAGACAGGCAAGACTAAGGATCTTGTGTTTGTATAAACGTGTGGGTTCAAGTCCCATCTCCCGCATGTATATACATAATATACAAATGCTTACCAAGAGGTAGGGCAAGCGGGAGTGCTGGAATTGGCAGACAGGCAAGACTAAGGATCTTGTGTCTGTATAGACGTGTGGGTTCAAGTCCCATCT
>PPYF01660364.1_pt1 | contig 37009 bp, 29 predicted proteins | sample 1559871 | NCBI WGS metagenome assembly PPYF01 (sample SAMN08240021, study PRJNA423297) | Human gut metagenome, whole genome shotgun sequencing project.
GCCGCTTGCTGATCTTGAGCGAGCCCTCCCCGCGTTCATGCAAGAGCTGAATGTATTTCAGCTGTTCCGTTCTAACCATTTTGGGTTTCCGTTGCTTGAGGAAACCCTGATTCTTCCAGTTTCTACGTCTTCCCTCTATGTCAAAATAGATGCCAGTTAATTTATAGAGCATCCAATGACAATACGTTATCCACGAGAGTTGCGTGAAGCCGCTTTACGCGACATCCTCTCAAAGACTTTAACCCTCAAAGAAGTCGGCGAGAAATATACCGTCTGCCGCTCCACTCTCAAATACTGGCTGCGGCAGGAAAAAAACGGTGCGAAAGCTGGTGTTATGTCTGAGCCAAAGCCGACTGACAAAAAGCCGGCAGATCGACTCGTGCTGCCCAAAGGTTGGTCGCTGAAACAAGCCCATGCTGCCGTCGTTTTGCGTGATCACCTTGGTGCCGAGTCAGAAGCTTTCGGCGCTTATTGCCGTGCTCTCGGTGTCCAGACTACGCAGGTTGCCCGCTTAGCTTCATGGTTTGCATCCCACGAACTCACAGACTTACAAGCCCGGATGGAGGCGGAAAACAGTCTTCATCAAGAACAAATACGCATCAAGCAGCTGAAGTATGAATTGCAGCGAAAAGACAAAGCCCTGGCTGAGACGGCTGCCCTCTTGGTGTTGTCAAAAAAAGCCGAGGCGATCTGGGGAAAAAAGGACAATTGATCAGCCCTCCAGATCGCCGTAAAGCTTGCGCGTTGATCACTGCCGCTCATAGAGCTGGTGCCCGATTGGAACAAGCCTGCGAATGTTTGGGTCTTGGCTTTAAAACCTATCAGCGCTGGCAACAGGATCCCGAACGGGAAGATCGGCGCACCAAGGCTGCTCGCGCGCAGGCAGCCCCGCGACCGCGCTCGAAACGAGCCTTGAGCGAAGCGGAGAGACAGAAAATTGCCTCGCGCTTTTGTAGTGCCGACGTGGTTGATTTGAGTCTGCCTCAGGCTTTCTATGTTCTTTTGGATCGAGGAGAGTACTACGGTTCTTTGCGTACGATCTATCGCGTCATGGAAGAACAAAAACTCAATGCTCCTCGCGGTCGAGCCCGGGCACCTCATCGTGCGCACCGCCCCAGTTCCTTTGAGGCAACTGGACCCGGACAGGTTTGGACTTGGGATATCACGTACCTGAGAAACGCAAAAGCTACTGGTGAGTTCTTCTATTCCTATGTGATTGGGGATATTTTTACCCGCAAGATTGTGCACCAAGCGGTCTACGACGCCGACAACGAAACGTACGCGAAGGAATTTTTGGAAAAGGCCTTTCGTCAGCGAGGCATCAAGCCGCGCCAGTTGGTCCTGCATTCGGACAACGGTGCAGCGATGAAAGCCGCCGGGACGCTGGGAGTCTTGGCTGCCTATCGGGTACTGGCATCGCGCAGCAGACCGCGCGTAAGTAACGACAATCCCTATTCCGAGTCTTTTTTCCGCACTTTAAAGTACACGGGACGAGCCTCCTATCCCATTGGCGGTTTTCACTCCTTGCAGGAGGCTAGGGACTGGCTTGCCCACTACGTCGCAGACTACAACGGGAAACGGTATCACAGCAGGATTAACTACATCACGCCGAATGACAGAGATAACGGCAAAGAAGCAAACATCTTGGCCCGACGTCAGAAAGTGATTGCAGATGCACGCGCCCGACATCCCGAACGCTGGATCCAGAACCGCATCTTGAATTGCTCTCCGGCAGGCAGTGTGTGGCTTAATCCGGAAAAGGAAATCTCGCAGGAGAAATAGCAAGAACAAAGACCGTCATAACTTTGGGTTCGGACCCCTCTATATGTGTCCTCAGCCGTAGTTACAGAATTCAAACTTTATTGGCAAATATCTTGACAATTCACCGGGGAGTGTCAAGTTTTCTGTGTCTAGGGCTTTAGGTGGGTTAAGGGGTAGATTGGGTTAGAAGTTGGTTTGGGAGAGCGCTAGGGTGTGCCGTGGAGGAGAGCCCGTAGGGCGACCTGGAACGGCACACCCTAGCGCTGCGCCGCCTTCGAGGCCGGGAGCTGGGCTGACGCAGCTCATCCTTGATCTCCTGTAAATCGCTCGCCGAAGGTGGAGGCAAACGCCGGCATCGCTGCGCTCCAATTTCTCGGGGCGCGCTTCCGGTCTTGTGTGTAATTTCGAATTGCGAGAAAGATTAGCTTCTTGGCGGCTGCTTCGTTGGGAAACAGCGTCCGCGTCTTGACGACCTTGCGAATGGCTCGGTTGAGCCCTTCGATCGAGTTGGTCGTGTAGATGAGCTTGCGGATTTCGGGGGCGAACTGAAAAAACGGCACCACCTGTGCCCAGACCCTGCGCCAGGCCTCGGCAATGGCGGGGTAGCGCTGCCCATGGCGGAGGTCTCGAAGGTCTCCAGGGCGCGCTCTGCGGCCTCAGCGTCCACGGCTTGGTAGATGGGCTTGAGCTGCTCGCAGACGGTCTTGCGGTCCTTGTAGCTGACAAAGGTTGTAGACGAACGGATCAGATGGACGATGCAGGTCTGGTGCAGCGTCTGAGGAAACACCGACTCCAACGCCGTCGTCATGCCCTTCAGGCCGTCGGTTACGGCGATCAGAATGTCCTCCACGCCGCGGTTCTTCAAACCGCTGAAAACATTCGCCCAGAACGCTGCGCCCTCGTTCTCGGCCACCCACATGCCGAGCACGTCGCGACGGCCGTCACGGTCCACGCCGAGCGCCAAATGCACAGCCATGTTCTTGATGCCGCCGCCGTTGCGGATCTTGACGCGCAGGGCGTCGAAAAACACCACCGGATAGACGCTCTCCAGGGGGCGGGACTGCCACTCGTTCACGTCCTCCAGGACGCTCTCCGTGGCGTTGCTGATGAACTCGGCGCTGACGTCAATGCCGTAGAGATCCTCGAGGTAGGCGCTGATCTCGCGCACGGTCATCCCGCGCCAGTACATGGCGATGATCTGCTCGTTGAGCTTGTCCATCGTGCGCGAGCGCTTGGGCACCAGCATGGGCTCGAACGTGCCGAGGCGGTCGCGCGGCGTGCGGATGTCGAGCTCGCCGAACGGCGTGCGAACTGTCTTGGGCGTGCTGCCGTTGCGCTTGTTTTTGGGGCGCGGCGCAGCCTCTTCCTCCTCCTGGTTGTCGTCATCAATGCCGGCGGCCACGCTCTTGCCATCAAGGTGATGGCCCAGCTCAGCGTTGAGAGTCGTCTCGAGCAGCCGCTTTGCGACGCTCTTCATTACGTCGAGGAAGTCCTCTTGAGTCAGGAGCTTGCGGCCCTGCATGACTTGGGCGGTGATGTGCTCGACAAGCGGATCCTGAGTGTCCGCGGAGGTCTTGCGTCGACGAGGCTTGTAGGCGGAGGCGGTTGCAGGGGTACGGGTGGTAGAGGTCATGGTGCTGTAGTCCTGTGGGTACGCCGTCAGGGACGACGCATTATCCCTTAGACACAGTTAACTTTATATCCTCGAGCGAACATCCACAGGCCTGCTACTTTTTCCGATCTTGATCCAATCCTCACGAAAACTTGGATTTGTCAAAATGTAGACATAACCAACTTCTTTCATCGTCATCTCTCAACACGCTTTACCCGATTCGTGGTGTTGTCCATCCGGTACTCCATGATCGTACCGTCGGCAATATGTCGTGCCACTTCAAGTGCCGTTTCAAGGTCGACGTTGTACCACTCGCGTGGCACGTAGGCCTTACCAGCGCTCGTGTAGAGCGTCATCGAAATACGTTGGTTGACGAGGAAGGCATGAATCAGCGATTCCATCTTCCGGGGATCAAGGTTGTAGCAGCGAATGTTGGCCTCCAGCTTGACCGGGGCTTCCAGATACGTCGGATCCTTCTCCGCTCCTCGGATACGCTGCATGATGTCCTGAGTTGAGAACCCGATCTTGTGCAGCATTCCGCGGCGCTTCATGTCGGCCAGAGCCGGCGCATTGGTTTCCGACGACAAAATGTAGACGCAACCAGTTTCCCGCATACTCCCCGTATCCGTTTCTGAAACCAGAATTGGCGTTTCCTTGCCGCTCGGGATGACAATGCGGCCATGTGGATCCTTGTACAACGCTCGAGCTAGCGAACGCTTCAGGATGTTGGTTTCAACGCCGTTGTCGAAGATAACGCGAAAGCGCGGATTGGCTCGCTCAACAACGTTGTGGGAGACCTCCTCCTCGCGTTCGTCGAGTACCTCTGCGACATAGCAGAGGATCCCATTCAGGACATAAAAATGCCCGACGGAGATCTGAACCTCGCTCTTGAAGCGCATGATCTTGGCTTCTTTCGTCGCAATGGCCTTCTGAATGTCACTGAACGTCTTCTCGAACATTGGAAAGTCTGGACAGCGTTTGCGCGATGCAATCTCGTCCGGCATGTTGCGAAACACCTCTTCATTTCGATCCTTGACATGCTTGATGTCAAAGATCGAAGTGTTTACGCCAGCCAACAGACCATGCGTATCCGACTTGAGGATGTCTGCAAAACTCTTGACGGCACCAGACGGTTGCTTCTTCTGCTCTTTCGTCTCCGCCACCATGTCCAGAAGGCCGATGTCGTCATACGGCTCTACCTTAGCTCTCAGACGCGTGCGAAAAGCTCGCAGATAATTCGCCAATTTGCGTTCGTTGACATCGCCGTCAACCGAAGGTTCACGTCCGTTGATCTTGTAGAAATCCAGCACCTCCAGGAAGTTAAGGATGACCGGATCCTTCGGTCTTTCCTTTTTCTTGGCTGCTTCTACGTTTTTCAAGAGCGGGCTCGTCTTCAGCGTTGTCGTCGCGAATTCTAGAAAACTTTGTCTTGCCATCTGTAACCTCAACCAGCGGAGAGTTGACCAGAGGCGATCAATTCAGCCGTCTTCTTACGAACGAACGCCAACACTTCACCAAGCCGCTTTTCGTACGGATCGTTCGAGTTGGTCGACGGTTCCTTTCCGAAGCTTGTGAAGAAGTCCTCGACATTCGGCCAGAGAAGCTGGGCTTCATCTTCCGAGACGGAAGCACGATTCGCCACGACCTGATCCTTGATGGTCTTAAGCATCGGTGCATCGACCGATTTGGACAGCACTTCAAATGCGCCCTGGAACGGGTTGATCTTGGCAATCAAGTCAATGTTGAGGTTCTCGATATTGACGAACTTGTCGCCAACCTTTAGGAACTCGTGCACTTTCTTCTTGACATTGGGATCCTGGCGACGAACATGGGGCCTGTCGATCTTCAGATCGTCACCTTCATTTTCTCCCTTCCTTTCCGTATCGCCGGGCTTTTCGTTTGCATTCTTCTTGGGATCCTTATGCTTAGGAGGCTTTTGGGGATCCTCAGGAATTTCAATCACGATCCGCCCCTCCTTATCCACCAACTGACCCTGGCCATCGATCTGACCACCGGCAGCATGGATCTTCATCTGAAGTTCAACGAACTTGGCAACCGTCCTGACGTCCTCGAAATCGAGAGACGGGAAGTGCTGCTGAATCAGATTCGGAAGTTCGAGCTGCGTGAATTCCTGGTCATTGATCGCGTGCGTAATAATGCGGCCAACGGCGTTGATGTCCTGCAGAACCGACGTTGTGACATTCGTCAGCCCGCCGTTGGTGAGGATATCGGCAACGGGCTTCGACACTTTGTGTTCGCCGGTGTCGTCGATGATGATCGTACCGGGCTTCACCTCTTCGCCGTTCTTCAAGAGCGAGCGCGGCTTGAAGTTGATGTTCGGAGCCAGAATCTGCTCCATCAAAAGCGAGCGCGGCTTGAAGTTGATGTTCGGAGCCAGAATCTGCTCCATCAAAAGCGAGACGGTAATCGTCTTCAGCATGTTATTGACGGAGTTTGTCACATCTGCGTCTTCAGCGTCCGGCTGGGCAATCAAGTTCGTAAACTGCGCATGCTCCTTCCCTTCGCAATCGCGTGTCGCGCGACCGATGATCTGAACGATTTCCGTCAACGACGAACGATAACCGACCGTCAGAACGTGATCGCACCACGGCCAGTCAAAGCCTTCCTTTGCCATGCCGAGCGCAATGATGATGTCCATGTCCTCACGCTTCTTGATGTTTCGAAGGTACATCAGAACATTGACGCGATTTTCGTCGTCGGTCACGAGATCGGCGACGCGCAACGTTTTGCCGTTCCTGGCACGAGTCGTGTAAATACCAGTCTCAGGATCCTTTATGGGCGTGCCGCCAATAACGTCCATGATGCGCTCGACTTCGGTGAACTTGTCGCCAGTCGACTCCATCGAATTCACATTCGGAATGTGAATGATGGTCTTCTTGTTCAGATCGAGCACCTCACGCAATGCCTCGAAATAGCGGCCCTGATAGAAGTGGTAGCCGATACCCAGGCTCTTCAGATACTTGTAGCCGTTGAGCTGCTCGTAGTAGGTGTAAGTGACCTGAGTGAACTTTGCTTCATCCTCTTCCTCAAGAATGCGCACCGCGTCGCCACGGAAGTAGGATCCAGTCATTGCCACGATGTGCGCCTTCGACTGCGTCATCAGAGTGTGAATGGTCTTCCCCATGATGTTCGTGTCGTCGGCGGACGTGTGATGGAATTCGTCAATCGCTACGACGGTCTCGTCGAACTTGTACGGCAGCTTGATCTTCTCGAAGGCGAAGCGGAAGGTCGCATGCGTGCAAAGCAGGTAATGCGCATCGGGATCATCCATAAACTTAACGACCCTATCAACCTTGCCTACATTGCCCGGCGTACACAGGTTGTACTTCGGATCGACATGCCAGTCGGCGAAAAAGCCGTACGTCGTCAGATCGGTATCCTGAAAGGATCCGCCGATGGACATTTCAGGGACGGCTACGATGACCTTCTTCAGTCCCTGTTTCTTTACCTTGTCGAGCGCAAGAAACATCAGTGCACGAGACTTGCCGGAGGCCGGAGGAGCCTTGATAAGCAAGTACTGGGCGTTGCGCTGCTCATAGGCTCTGGCCTGCATCTCGCGCATGCCAAGCGGATTGTGAGCCGAACTCTTGCCCGTCTGAGCATAGCGGGCAGTCAAAATGTCTGTCATTTCTTCTTTCCTTTCTTGGCAGTCTTTTGCGTTGATTCTGCTACAAGTGCCTCATAGCGCTCGAACAACATGCGCAAGCGTTCTTCGTCGTTTGCAAAAGGACGCGACCGGTACAGTTGGTCGACCGCTCGATCGAGCTGCTCATGCGCCTCTTTCAACTCCGGTGGCATCTTGTCCGGATCGTAGAGATCCGCCAACGTAAACTCGGGGTAGAAGGCTCGAGCATCGAGCACCTTCTGAGCCAACACTTCGATGGTCTGACGCTGCGTTTCCTTGGTATCCGGCCAGGGGAAAGTGTTGTAGCAAAGGTCTCGGGAATATCGATAGTCACTCTTAAGACGACCGCAGACCGTGCGCATCCACGTCATGTGCATACGGGATTCAAGAATACCGAAATCATAGAGCGTACCATTAGGAATAGCTTGACAAGCATCGGAAACAATAACATTGTCACCAACAAATCCCATAGGAATATATTTCCTTCTTTCAGAGGAAACTCTTGGAATCAGAATTGCCGTTTTACAGTTTTCCGGTTGCGTTCTTTGGATGAAGAGATGTGGAGTTTTAGCGTTTTCCTTTGCAATGCCGGAGGTGTTCTCCCCCAATCTAAATTCTTTACACTTCAGAACTCTTTCTCTTATTTTCGGAATCGACAGAGCTTCTTCTAAAGATATCGATGTGAGCCATAAACAATATCTGTGTAGATTATGAAGCATCTCTTTTGCACCAATATATCGACGAACGTACATTGCACAAATAGGATCATCAATAAAATCTGACGAGTCTGCTTCTTCAACGATTAACGCTCCACCATCAGAAGGCTGATTTCCTCTTATCATTGGGGAAATTTTCGAAAGTGGTTTGTTTACGGATATTTCAACATAAACATTTGGATTATATGGAATTAAATAACCATTTATCTGGTCCACCACTTCACATAAAGGTTCCGATTTTATATCGTCATATTTGTAAAGACGACATTTCGAATTATATCTCTTCGTAATACCAACGATAACGCAGTAAACGCCCGCGTTATCCTTGGCTTCATTTTTCCACTTGAATGTTTAATGAGCAAATTTAATTTTTGCACCACTACTAAAAATCTTACCCCACAACGGAGCAACAAGCTCGCCTTGAACGATAGAGTTTGTTGACACAAATGCAAACTCAATTCCATCATTCACATTAAGCAAACCAAGCGATTTAAAATACCAACCAGAAACGTAATCCAAAGAGGCCGCTTTCTTTACGTCGCATATTTTAAGGGTTTCCTTTTTCTGGTCCTTATTCATCATAGACGCCCCAACAAAGGGCGGATTCCCCATGATGTAGGAAAGTTGCTCAGCAGGCACAACCGTAGCCCAGTCTGTCGTCAGGGCGTTGGCACAAACGATATGTGCGGAATCCTTCAGCGGAATCGTCGGAATAGTTGCTCCGAAGAACGTGCCAAACTCCACGTTCATGACGTGCTCCATAAGCCACATCGACACGCGTGCGACTTCCACAGGGAACTCTTCAATTTCGATGCCGTAGAACTGATTGATCGACACCTTGGAGGCGTCGATCTTCCAGTCGTCCAGGAGCGAACGATCGGGACTGTCGAACCTGTGAATCGCCTTCACGGCTTCAAATTCAAGCCGCTTGATCTCACGGAAAGAGACGATCAGGAAGTTCCCGCTACCGCAGGCAGGGTCGAGGAACGTCAGAGAGGCGAGCTTATCCTGAAAGGCGTAGAGCTTGTCGGTCTGGTCCTTCGTGAGCTTCTTCTGCGTGTCGCTGATGGTCTCAAGAATGGCCTGCAATTCGGCCTTCAGATCGTCAAGGAAAAGCGGCTCGATCACCTTCATGATGTTGCGTTCGCTCGTGAAATGCGCTCCTAGAGCATGTCGCTCCTCAGGCTTCATGACCGCCTGAAACATCGAGCCGAAGATGACCGGCGAAATCAGATTCCATTCCAATCGACCGCACTCGAGAAGAATGTTTCGAGCACGAGCGTTGAAGGTCGGGATGCGGATTTTGTCACGGAAGAGTCCACCGTTCACGTACGGGAAGGCAGCGAGCGTCGGTGTTTCCTGCTTGCGAGCAAATCTTCCGGGATCCATGTCGAGCATCCAAAACAGACGCTCAAAGAAGTTATCCATATCGGAGCCATCAGTCTTGGTAAGAGATTCAATGGCTTTGGTCATCTGGCCTTGGATCGGGAAGATGCCTGTATCTTCTGCGAAGAAACAAAACAGCAAACGTGTCAGGAAGACATTCAAATCGTGCAGATGTTCATCGTCGTACTGGTTCGTCGCACGAATGATGTCGTATAGCTTCCCCATCTTCTCACAGGCTTTGACGTCTGCCGGATGGCTCGTGTACGCTAGCGGCTTTTCGTACAAGCCAGTAAGCGGAAGGAAGAACTCATAGTTTTCAACCAGATCGGAAAAATCGAAGTCCGCCCAGTCGTCAACTCGAGTGTCGTACGCAACGACGCGATGAAAATCGGTGGCAAAGATGAATCGAACCTTGTGCTTGGCAATGGTTGCATCCTTGACGAGCATCTTCACCGCCTCATTCACATCCTGTCCTAGCGTGACTGGACGGAAGTACATGTTCTTGGCTAGACCGTAATCTCCTTCAGCGATCGCGATGTTGCGACCGTTATTCGGATTCTGCACATTGCGAATCGTGGCAGCCGGAAATCCGAAAGTTTTCAAGAAGCCAACGAAGAAGTCTTTTCCATTCGTCGTTTGGCGTAGGGCCTCGAATCCCTTGATTATTTTGGCGTGATTGAGCTTTGCCATATCTAAAGTCCTTTGCCGTGCAGAAGAGATCAGTTCTCTTTCGGCGTATTCATTTGGAGGTGGCGGTAGACGGTAGAGCGACTGATGCCGACCATCTTGGTCGCCCTCGCAAGCGGCACACCTTGCTCCACCAAGGCATTTACTTTTTCAAGTGTTTCGTCGGAGATTGAACGGGGACGCCCCTTGTAAATACCGCGCTCCTTTGCGAGCGCAATGCCTTCAGCTTGGCGACGACGGATCATGGAACGCTCGAACTCAGCGAACGCCCCGATCATCGAGAGCATCAGTTTGGAAGTGGGAGAGGCGTCGGCTCCAGCATCGAAGGAGAGACGCTCGTTCACGAAGACAACACTGACGCCACGATCGGTCAGCTCCTGCACCATCGTGAGGAGATCGGCGAGATTGCATGCCAGACGATCAAGGCTGTGCACGATGAGGGTGTCTCCCTCACGGATGAAGGAGAGCATCTTTTGAAGCTCCGGACGGTCAGTGTTCTTGCCGGAGATTTTCTCCATGAAGATCTTCTCGACTTGCTGGGTCTTCAAATCTTCAACCTGTCGATCCGGGTTTTGATCAACCGAGCTGACCCGCACGTACCCGATACGCATAACCGTTCCTTTTGAGTGCTTTTGAGACACATGTGTTCATTATGGCAAAAAACACTCTAATGGGACAGCCTTTATGAATCTGATTGGGAGTGTCTCATGGGTGTACCCATCCTGCTCAATCTGCAGGTTTTATCCTGAAAGTCGGGAAATACTGACTCAATCCAGGGACTCGCCCGGGATGGCGTCCAAATCGTCGTCCGTCCACGAATCCCCGTGCCATTCTTCGAGAAGCATCTTTATGAACAGCTGATCACGCTTAGTTGCTTCGGTGCTCCACCTCTTACGGGCGTTGCTGTTTTTCACGGTGACGGTTTCCACGCAATCAAACCAATCCAAGATCTGGTGCAGCGTCATTGTGTCGAGCCACTTGCCGAGCTTGGCGTAGGCGTTGCGATCTTCCTGAGTCAACGCCGTGTCAATGGCCCGTTCCTTGGCCTTCGCCTTGATCTTATTGACGGCGACCTGCAGATAGAAGTGGTACCCAAGCGCCACCATTCTGCAGAACTCCTTGCCCCGAACCTTGTTGACACTCCAGACGCGAGCCTTGTCACCATCGAGTTCGTTTTTCGACGTACGATAGGAGTCTTCGATTCGGTTGCGCATGCGGTAGCGCTTAAGGACAGCCCACTTGTCCTTATGCTTATTGCTGACCAGGCAGAAGATCCCGGAGTTCAAAATGGCCTTTTGAAGTGCGTTATTGTTGAGAGCTACCTTCAATTTCCCGCCGCGGCCGGCTCGCGAAAGGATCAGGAAACGCTCGACGCGCTTTCGATCCGCGTCGGAGAGAGACTCAAGGGCGGTTCCGGTTTCCAGAGCGAATTTCAGGTTCAGTATGCGACTCTTCAGTTCTTCTGCTGTGTTGTGCGCCTTGTTGATGTTCAGGTAGAAGTGTATGTAAAGCCTAAATTTTTGACTTTCCGCCTGCCCGACATCCTTCTCCCCGCTCTTGCGTTCTCTCGCCCACGAAAATTCGATCATCTGCGTTATGCTGACGCCATGAATGCTGTGATCGAACGGACATGCGTTGGTCCAATCCTCGAACTGTGCACGCAGACTTTTCCCTTCGGCATCCGTTACATCGTCCAACCAGTGGCCAACCCAATTGTCGGAAAGCGTTGCACGCCCCGTAAACTGGATGTGGTTACGAAGCAGTGCACAGATGTTGTCGCGCTTCATGAACCCGTTGTCCAGAATGAATTCGGGCACCCGAAGCCCATAACTCTGCACGCGTTTAATGGCGTTGGTGACGCACGACACGTCGGAAATATTGCCGGGTTGCATCTCAAAGGAGACCGGGAGACGGGAAGCGATTGAGTAGAACGTCACGAGCTTGTACGTAGCCAAGCCGTCACCCGCTTTGTTGAAGCCATCACGGATATACGGTTCAAGATTTTTCGAATGGCTCGACGTCGTTGTGCTGTCAAGTGCAAACACCGGAGAGCCTTCTTCGACATCGTTGGCAAGTGCCTGGAACAGCCTCTGCATGCCCGTCTCGTCGAGACCCAGGTCATCAAACAGTGCGTAGCAGATGTCCGGAGTCATACCGGGCAGGTACGGCAGGTCGTGCGTGAGCTGCCAGGTCCCAATTCGATTCACAGCCAACCCGGTCATCACCCAATAGCGGGCAACCGAAAGGATCTTCTGAGCCATCCCTTCAGCAGAAAAAGCAGCGCGAACTTTAGCGTCCAAACCCGATGTACGACCGGCCCACTCCAACAAATCGGTGCCAACGGTGTTCGTGCGAGTGGCAGTCGCCTCGGGCGCAACGTCAGCGCTCTGATTGTTCACCGGTTTCGCCTTTCGCTTGGGACGGCAGGGGATGATTTCCCCCGTTTCCGGGCAAATCTTGCCGATTCTTTCGGATTACACGGGCACGTTGAACTTTCGTTTCGGGTCATATTGGAATTGACGGCGCTCGACGTACGTCGTGCCATTTTTGTGCTTCACGCGGACAATGCGCGTTTTGGTCGGGGTTTCGGACTGGGACATAGGTTTCTCTGCGGCGGTGATTGAGTGTGTATCTGCCGACTTTTCGGGTTTTATGGTCCAGGTCGTAATACCGCAGGCCGCTTCGGCCATCGCCCTCCTTAGACTCATTGCGGGGATGTGAAGCGCCCCGTGAGCGAGCCTCTCAGTGCGCTCGATCAGCCCGCCGTCTCTTTGAGACTTCTCGATTTTCCATACGGAGCACTTCCGCGATGCCAGTCATTCTGCCCAACGGGCTTCCTGCCAATGATCGCCTCCTTGACGAAAACATCTTCGTCATGTCGCCCGACCGAGCGCGCACACAGGACATCAGACCGCTTCGAATTCTGGCGCTCAACTTGATGCCGACCAAAATCACGACGGAAACACAGATTGCCAGGCTGCTTGCCAATTCGCCGCTGCAGGTAGAGCTCACGCTGCTTCAGACCGCCTCTCACCGCGGCAGGCACGTCTCGGGCGACCATCTCGATGCTTTCTATAAGACCTTCGATGAGGTCGAAAACGAACGGTTTGACGGCATGATCATTACCGGCGCGCCCGTGGAACAGCTCGATTTTCACGAAGTGAATTATTGGGAAGAGCTCAAAGGCATCTTCGACTGGAGTCTCACTCATGTCTACTCCACGCTTCATGTGTGCTGGGGCGCATTTGCCGCGCTCTGGCATCACTACGGCATCCGCAAGCGCCCGCTGGCCGAAAAGCTTTTCGGCATCTTTGAGCATGAAGTGCTTCGTCCTTCCAACCCGCTCGTGCGCGGCTTCGATGACCGCTTTTTCGTCCCGCACTCCCGCCATACGGGCCTCAATCTAAAGGATCTAGCCGCAGTTCCCGCTCTGAGAGTGCTTGCTTCGGGCCGCCGCACCGGTCCATTTCTGCTTTCCACGGAAAACGGGCGGCAAATTTTCGTGACCGGACATCCCGAATACGACCTGCTCACCCTCGACGCGGAGTATCGCCGGGACCTTGAAAAAGGACTCGAGATTTCTGTTCCTGAAAACTATTACCCGTCCGACGATCCGGCGCAGCGTCCGATCAACCGCTGGCGCTCTCACGCGCACCTCCTCTACCACAACTGGCTCAACTACTACGTCTATCAAACGACGCCCTATGACCTTGAGGAACTTTCTCCCCTAGCCGGCCAGCCGCGCTGAGCTCAAGTCTTCAGTGTCTCCCGTCGTTAACACCTACGATGACTTCCCAGGGCTATAGGCAAGAAGTTGTAGGCAACCCGAATCGGCGTCATCATTTCTCTCGGCGGCTCTCAAAAAACCTTGCAAAGTTTAGCTGAGCGAGTAAATTGATTCTCAAGCACTTCGCTTTCATTTCTCCTTTACACCGATTTCGAAATGAACACCGTCCTTCATGCATCGTCCTTTTATTACGCGTTTTGGCGATTTACGCACAAGACGCGTTTGACTGCATAAAAGGTTTCGGCAAGCGAAAACACAAAACCTGCGGTCTCAAACGCCGCAGGTTTTTTGTTGCTCCTTCCTCTCCCGCACCGCACCAAAGATACGACGGGATCCCGGCAAGGCCAAGCAGCACTCTCCGGCGGCAAAGAGATCGAGCCCAGACACTCGAATCCACCCCAATACCCGAATTTATTCTTCCGGAGAGAAACCATGATCATCATCATGAAGGCCACCGCCACAACGACCGACATCACCGATCTTAAGGACCGTCTCGAATCCCGAGGGCTTCGTGCTGTCGTCATGCAGGGGCAGGAAAAAACAGCCGTCGGCGTCATTGGCGAAACCCGCCTGCATCTGCCCGCCGACCAAATTCTGGCGCTTCCGTCGGTTGAATCCATTCGCCGCGTAAGTGACCCCTGCAAACTCGCCAACCGCCTCTTCCATCCGGAGGACACGATCGTCAAAGCGGGCAGTGCCAAGGTGGGCGGCGGCCACTTCGCCATGATTGCCGGTCCCTGCTCGATTGAATCCGAAGAGCAGATCGTCGGCATCGCCAAAGCCGTGAAGGCCGCTGGCGCTACGATGCTCCGCGGCGGCGCCTTCAAGCCGCGTACGTCGCCCTACGATTTCCAGGGGCTCAGAAGCGAAGGGCTTGACCAGCTCCTCAAGGCCCGCAAAGCCACGGGGCTGCCCATCGTCACTGAAATCATGAGCATCACGCATCTGCCGCTCTTCGAAGACGTCGACGTCATTCAGGTTGGTGCCCGCAGCATGCAGAATTTCGAAATGCTCAAGGAACTCGGCCGCACCAATAAGCCCATTCTGCTTAAGCGCGGTCTGGCCAACACCATCAAAGAACTCCTGATGGCCGCCGAATACATCATGGCAAGCGGCAACGATCAGATTATTCTTTGCGAACGCGGCATCCGCACCTACGAAACCGCCACCCGCAATACGCTTGACCTCTCTGCCGTGCCGGTGCTTCACGAAAAAACGCACCTCCCGGTGGTGATCGATCCCTCGCACGCCACAGGCGTCGCCCGCTATGTTCCGTCCATGGCTGCCGCAGCAGCGGCCTGCGGCGCCGACGGTCTGATGATCGAAGTGCACAACAACCCCGCCGCCGCGCTCTGCGACGGTCCGCAGTCGATCACGCCCGAAGAATTCGAGCGCGTCGTGAAGACTGTGAACGCCGTGCGCGCCGCCGTGAATCTTCACAACATGGCCGCCCCTTCCGCCGTCCGTACGGCTGAAGATGTGATCCGCGTGTGCGCGTCATGAGCTGCTGCGAACGCTCCCGCATTCTGCATGTCTCAACGGGACGCCCCTACGATGTAGAGGCGCTCCCGGGGCTCCTCCATGCCAGCGGTCATGACGCGCTGAAGGCGCGCCTTCAGGCACTGGTTGCCGAACGAGCGGTCATCGTCTCAGACACCAACGTTGCGCCGCTTTATGCCCGCGCGGCGGCAGATGCACTCGGCCCAAAGTGTGCCGGCATTCACGTGATTCCTGCCGGCGAAGCGTCCAAAACGCCCGCTGAACTCGTCCGCGCGCTTGAAGCCTTTGCTGCGCTCGGGCTCACGCGAAGCTCTGCGGTGATTGCGCTCGGAGGCGGCGTAATCGGCGACCTCGCCGGTCTGGCTGCCGCGCTTTGGATGCGCGGCATCGACTGCGTGCAGATCCCTACTTCGCTCCTCGCAATGGTCGATTCGAGCGTAGGCGGCAAAACCGCCGTGGATCTTCCTGCCGGCAAAAACCTGATGGGCGTCTTCTCGCAGCCCAAGGCCGTGCTGATCGATCCGCAGGCGCTTGACACGCTGCCCGAGCGGGAACGCGCCTGCGGCTGGGGAGAGATGATCAAATATGCGGGCATAGACGCCCGCATGAACCAGCTCGTCCATGAGGCTCTTGTCGGCATTGAGCCCGGGTCGCCCGCGCCCCTTCCGACGGTTGACCTCATACTGGCCGCCATTGACGTCAAGCGCCGCATCGTCGAAGCCGACGAACGCGAAGCGGGTGAAAGAAGACTCTTAAACCTCGGCCACACCGTCGGGCATGCCGTCGAAGCGGCGGCGCACTGGGAGCTTTCTCACGGCGCCTCTGTCGCCGTCGGCATGGCAATTCTCACGCGGGCTTTGGTTCGCGAAGGATGTCTTCCCGACGCAATGCGCGTTGATCTCGAAACGCTCCTTTCCAAAACGGGACTCCCATCGGCCGTTCCCGCGGCTTTAAGAGCCCGCAGCGACCTCGATTTTTCACCCGAATCGCTCCTTAAGCTCTGCCAGCACGATAAAAAGGCCGGAGCAGCCGATGTAGCGCTGGTATTGCCTGTCTCACCGGGCTGCGCCCGAATCGAGCGCACGTCCTGGGCGAAACTCCTCGAGAGGATCCGCGCAGGACTCTGAAGAAAAATACGGGCGGCCGGATCGCCGCGCCAACTTGAAGCCACTCCTCATGCAGCAGACCGTTTCCCCGCAGCAGCTTTCCGGCACGATTGCCGCCATTCCTTCAAAGTCCTGGGCTCACCGCGAACTGATTGCCGCCGCGCTGGGCGCGCCCAATCATGCCGTGCTCGTGCGCTTTCGGGGCGGCTCCAACGACATTGAAGCCACTTGCCGCGCCCTCCGGGGGCTCGGGGCCAAAATCGAACGGCTCCCCGGAACGGGTGCGCGGGTAGAGGGCATCAGCCGCGCTGAACGGAACACCCGCACGGAAACGCCGGTGCTCGACTGCGGCGAATCGGGCACCACGCTGCGCTACCTTCTGCCCGTCGCTGCTGCCCTCAGCGGACCGGCCGGCGTCATCTTTACGGGTTCCGGCCGGCTCCCCGCCAGACCGCAGGAGCCGCTCGCGGGCGAACTAGAGCGCCACGGCATTACGCTCGACTATGCCGAGGCTTCTCCTGGGGCGCTCCTTCCCGTGCGGCTCACCGGCAGGCTTCTCCCCGGCGCTTATGCGCTTTCGGGCGCCGTATCGTCGCAGTTTCTCGGCGGACTCCTCTATGCGCTCTCCGTTCTTGACGGGCCAAGCACACTCGCCGTCAAGGATCGGCTCGAAAGCGAACCCTATGTGCGCATGACGCTCTCCGCACTTAAGCAATGCGGCGTTGAAATTGCCGAATCACGCACCGACCAAGGACTGCCGCTCTGGACCATTGCCGGCCGAGGCGCCCTCACGCCGCCCAAAGATGTTCAGGTCGAAGGCGACTGGTCCAATGCCGCCTTCTGGCTCTGCGCCGGGGCGCTCACGGATAATCCCGAGGGCATCGCCGTGGAGGGACTCAGCCTCACATCGCTCCAAGGCGACCGTGCCGTCGCCGACATTTTGTCGCGCTTCGGCGCGCAAGTTCAATCATCCTCCGAGGGCCGTATCGGAACCGTGCGGGTCAAACCCCCGAAAAACGGCGCCGCGCTTCGCGGGCAAACGATTGATGCCCGGCAGATTCCGGACTTGGTGCCGATTCTTGCCGTGGCGGCCGGTGCCGCCGAGGGCGAAACTCGGTTCACCCATGCCGAACGGCTCCGCATCAAAGAAAGCGATCGGCTGCAGAGCACGGCTCAGCTCCTTCGTCTGCTCGGCGTCCCGCATGAAGAGCTCCCCGACGGACTGGTGGTGCACGGCATCGGCAGCGCGCGAAAATTTTCGGGCGGGCGCATTTCAAGCTTCAAAGATCACCGCATTGTCATGGCTGCCGCCGTGGCCGGCGCCTCCGGCGGCGCCCCCATAGTTATTGACGGCGCAGAGGACGCAGCTAAGTCCTATCCTCACTTTTTCGAGGATTTGGAGCAGCTGAAGGGCTCCGCGGCCCCTGCCGATCTCAAGACCCGCAACTGAATTCAAAACGATTGACTCCATCATGAACACCACTTTCGGCACTTATCTGCGCACCACCGTCTGGGGACAAAGCCATGCGGCGGCCATTGGCTGCACCGTTGAAGGGCTCCCTGCGGGCGAAGCCGTTGACGAAGAGGCGCTTTGCGCCTTCATGGGACGCCGAGCGCCGGGCGGCCGGCTTTCGACGCAGCGCCGCGAAACGGATCAGCCTGAAATTCTCTGCGGTCTCATGAACGGCATCACCTGCGGCGCGCCGCTCACTGCCCTTATCCGCAATACCGATCAGCGCTCGAAAGACTACAAGGCCATTGCTGACCGCCCTCGTCCGTCGCACGCGGATCTGCCCGCGCAGGTGCGTTATCAGGGCTTTCAGGATGTTCGCGGCGGCGGCGCCTTCTCCGGACGCCTCACGGCTCCCATCTGCTGCGCGGGCGGCATTGCCCTGCAGATTCTTGCCCGCCGCGGCATTCGGGTTGCAGCTCACTTGGCCTCGATCGGCACCGTTGAAGACCGGCCTTTCAGCCCCATGGGCGAAACCGATGCGGTACTGCAAGCGCGGCTAACGCGCGAACTCCCAGTGCTCACCGATGAAGCCGGCAAAGCAATGGCCGCTGCCGTCGCTGACGCCAGAAAATCGGGCGACAGCATCGGTGCGGTGATCGAAGGCATGATCACGGGCCTGCCGATGGGCTTGGGCGGCCCGCTCTTTGAGGGTTTTGACGGCGCGCTCGCCTTCGGACTTTTTGGCATTCCAGGGGTCAAAGGCGTGGAGTTTGGCGACGGCTTTGCGGCCGCACGCCGTTCGGGCTCGGCTGAGAACGACCCCTGGGAGCCTCAGCTCTCAGCTCCCGGCGCTGTGCCAGCAGCCAACCACTCCGGCGGCATTGCGGGCGGGATGACCACCTCTGCACCGATCCTCTTTCGCGCAGCCATGAAACCCACGCCCTCCATTGCGCTCCGCCAGCAGACGGTCTCGCTCGAAGCGGGGACGGCCGCCGAGCTGATTGTCACCGGCCGGCACGATCCCTGCATCGGCATCCGCGCGGTGCCGGTCGTAGAGGCCGTTGCGGCGCTCGCTGCCCTGGACCTCCTCCTCGCGCCGCCGGCAGTGCTCTCAAAGGACCTCCCCAATGCCGAGTGCTGGGCTTCTGAAGCTTTAAAGGCCCGAGCCGAGAACGTTGCCCAATGAAAGCGCACCGCGCTGAAACGTCCCATACCACCCTTCAAAAAGATACGTTTGAATTCATCATGACCGACCAGCAGACGGCAGAACCTCACCCTCATCCCGCGCAGCTGCGCGAAGCGCCGAGCGACCTCTTGGCTGACCTGCGGGCCAAGATCGACGTCATTGACGCCAAGCTCTCGGCACTCATTGTCGAGCGCCTGGCCATCGCCGACGAAATCGGCGAACGCAAGCGCGGCCGGAACCTGCCGATTCATGCGCCCAAGCGCGAAGAAGCACTGCTAGAAAAACTCGTTGAACGCGTGCCGCCCAACGAGCGGCCAATTGTCGCAGCGGTCTACGAACTTTTGATCGCGGGCTCCCGCCAGCGGCAGCTCGCCGCTCAGCTCTTCGAGGAAGGCGCTCTCGGCACTGAAGGGCATCAGCCCGGGCGGCTCTCTGTTTTCAAATCGCTCGGCGAAGGTGAAACGCCGCAGTATGCCGCCAAACGGCTGATTTGCGCCTGCACGGCTGCGGGGGCTGCGCCCGCTCTGCTCGAGGCGACTCGCGAAGGCGTCGGCCTCACCCTTGAAGGGGCCGGCATGAACCGCGTTCTGGCGGCCGACCTCAAGGGGCTCGGCGCAAAGGTCGAAGTCACCATCGACCGCAATGCTGAACCGATTCCGCCCAAAGCGGGCGCCGGACTGCTCTGCGGACTGCTTGGCCGCCGCCTCGGACACACGCTTTCGCCGGAAATTCACGCGCGTCTGGGCGCCTACGCCTATAAGCGTTTTGAGTGCGAGCCCGAGCGTTTGGACGAATTCCTGCGGACCACGCCCTTTGACGGCCTCAACGTCACCATACCTTATAAGGAAGCGGTGATGCCCTACTGCGACGAATTGACGCCCGCCGCGGAGCACGTCGGCGCGGTCAATACCCTCGTGCGCCGTCCTGATGGAAAACTCGTGGGCGACAATACCGACTATGCCGGATTCCTCGACACCGTCCGTGCGAGCGGCATCAAGGTCAAGGGCAAGAAAGCCCTGATCCTCGGCACGGGCGGCGCGGCTAAATGCGTGCAGGCGGTCCTAAAAGATCTCGGCGCCTTTGCCGTCATGGTGAACATTCGCGGAGCCGAAGGCCGCGAAGCGCTTAACCGCCATGCCGATGCAGAGATTCTCGTCAACGCCACGCCCGTCGGCATGTTCCCGGTCTGCGGCGTGTCGCCCATCGGCGACCTGGGGCTCCTCCCAAAGCTCTCCTTCGTTTTCGACCTCATTTATAACCCGGCCGTCACCGAACTCATGCTTCGTGCGAGAGCGCGCGGCATCCCTGCGGTCAACGGCCTGCGCATGCTTGTCGTGCAGGCCGAAGCCGCCGCGCGCGATTTTCTCTCGATCGCCTCCCCCGTCGACGGCGCGCCGGCCCAACCGGCAGCGAGCGCTGAAGAAATTCATGCGGACCTCAAGCGTCAGTTCGAAAACATCGTGCTTTCAGGCATGCCGGGGAGCGGCAAATCCACCGTCGGCCGCATTCTTGCAGCACGGCTTGGACGCCCCTTCATCGATCTCGATGAAGAAATCGAGGCCGCTGCGGAACTCCCCATCCCCGAAATATTCCGCCGTCACGGCGAACCCGCTTTCCGCGATCTGGAATCGCGCATCGCCGCCATTGCCGGAGCACGGCGCGGCGTGGTGATTGCCACGGGCGGCGGCACCATGATGCGCGTGAAAAATGTCTCTGCTTTAAAGCAGAACGGCCGCGTAGCGCTTTTGAAGCGCCCCATTGAAGAACTGCCGACCATGGGGCGCCCCGTCTCGCAGTCGCGGCCGCTCTCCGTCATTTGGGCGGAAAGACGAGCTACCTACGAGGGCACCGCAGACTGTTCGGTCGACAATGTTGAACCCGAAGCCGCGGCGCGCAATGTGCTCGAAGCGCTCGGCTGGCCGATTGCATGACATTGACCAGGCAGCCGAGCGCCATCCGCACCGGATTCTGATGCGGATCAAATCGACCGAGGCGGAGCGCCGAGAGGCGCTCCCGCCGAACTGCCCCGCATCATGCGATAGTGATTCTGTACTTTATGCCCCATTGAGGAACCTTCATGTTCTTGCTTCTTCTCTCCCGCAGCTGGCGGTGGCGTCCCGGATTCGATCCGTCGGCGCCCGTCTGCGTCTGCAGCCGGGAGGAGCAAAAGAACGAAAAGCGCCCAGCGCCTTGATGCATTCGAGCTTCCTCAGCCGCCGCGAGACCTCTGCTGCAGAGCGCCTGCCGCAGATCTCCAAAAGAACGGACCGAATCCTTTTTCAGTGATTCCGGTCCGTTTTTTTTTCGTCTTCCGATTTCATGATTCTCTTTTAGGATGCCGCCATGCTCGCTTTCAGCGAATTTGCCCGACTCGCCCAGCAGGGCAATTACGTTCCCGTAACGCTCACGCTTACCGCCGATCTGGAAACCCCCGTCTCCATTCTTTCCCGGCTCAAGGATGACGAGGATGTGTTTCTCCTTGAATCCGTCGAAGCCGGCGAGCGCTTCGGCCGCAATTCCTTCATTGGCCTCAATCCCAGAGCGCGGTTCTCGGTCGAAGACGGCCGAGCCTTTGTGGAGGACGCCGACGGACGCCGAGAGCTTCCCGAAGCCGCAACAAAAGAGGGCGCCTTCATGGCCCTGAGGTCGCTTACTGAAGGCCTTCGTCCCGCGGCTCCTGCGGATCTCCCCGCCTTTACGGGCGGTGCTGTCGGTGCGCTCGGCTGGGAGATGTGCGGTGAATTCGAACCCAAAACCGGCTACAAGCCTCATGGGCTTACGGCAGCCTTCATGGTGGCCGAAGATATGATCATTTTTGACAACTTCCGCCATACGATGACGATTTCTGCGGGTGTGCGCATCGACGAATTCCCCGATCTCGGTTCGGCTTTCGCCGCGGGCGCGGCCCGCGTGGAAGCAGTGCGGGCGAGAATCCGCAGGCCGCTCGATCTTTCAAAGCTCCCGGATCAGCATCCGGCTGCAGTACCCGTTCTCAAGGCCAATACGACCGAACATGATTTCTGCGCCATGGTAGAAAAAGCCAAAGGCTTAATCCGTGACGGCGAACTCATTCAGGTCGTTCTATCCCAGAAATTTTCCGGTGAAACGACGATTGAACCCTTTACTTTCTATCGGGCGCTGCGCCGCATTAATCCCTCGCCCTACACCTTCTTTATGAAAATGGGCGGCCTCACATTCGTGAGCTCCTCTCCCGAAACGCTGTGCCGCACCGAAGCCGACGGCAGCGCGCTGCTCCGGCCGATTGCCGGCACGAGAAAACGCGGCGCCTCTGCCGCAGACGATGAACGGCTTTCCGAAGAGCTCCTCGCCGACCCGAAGGAGCGCGCCGAACACCTGATGCTCGTTGACCTTGCACGCAACGACTTAGGCCGCGTTGCCGCCCCGGGCAGCGTCAAAACGCCCTCCTTTATGACTGTCGAATACTTTTCGCACGTCATGCACATTGTTTCCACCGTCACAGGCCAGCTCGCCCCCGGACTCGATGCTTACGATCTCGTTCGTTCGGCCTTCCCCGCCGGAACGCTCTCGGGCGCGCCGAAGGTGCGTGCCATGCAGATCATTCGCGAACTTGAACCTGAACCGCGCGGCTTTTACGGCGGTGCCGCGGGTTACTTCGGCTATGACGGCGCGATGGATCTTGCCATCACGATCCGCACGCTGATCTTTGAGGACCTTGATGAACCCGAAGCGCCGGGCGGCGCCAAGCGGCGGAACTTTTCCATTCAGGCGGGCGCGGGCATCGTCTACGACTCCGTTCCGGCGCTCGAATATCAAGAAACGAAAAATAAGGCCGCAGCCATGATGAAGGCTGTTGAACTCGCTGCCCGCGGACTCGCCGACTGAATGAGCCCGAAATACGCTTCAAAAGGAATGACTGCCATGAAGATTTTCATGCTCGACAACTACGACTCGTTCACCTACAACCTCGTGCAGTACTTTCAGATCCTCGGCTGCGACGTGACGGCTCGACGCTGCGACTGCACAACGGTCGATGCCGTCTTCGCCCTTCGCCCCGACGCGATTGTTCTCTCTCCCGGTCCGGGGCGTCCGGAAAGCGCGGGGATTCTGCTCGAGCTCATCCGCGAGGGACTCGCACGCCAAATGCCGATGCTCGGCGTCTGCCTCGGACATCAGGCCATCGGCGAAGCGCTCGGGGGAGACGTTATTCACGCTCAAAAAGTGATGCACGGGAAAACATCGCGCATCCGTCATGACGGTCAGGGGCTCTTTGCCGGACTGCCCGAAGACTTATCTGTGGTGCGCTACCACTCGCTCGCCGTGGACCGCACTACGCTCCCTGCAGATTTAATGGTGACAGCAGAAACGGACGACGGTGAAATCATGGGGCTGCGCCATCGCACGCTCCCGGTTGAAGGCATTCAGTACCACCCTGAATCCATGCTGACCGAGAGGGGGCTCGATCAGCTCGAGAATTTTCTGAAGATTGCTGCGGCAACTCAGAAATAATTAGGTTGGTCGAAATGCCCGAATGCATTTCGACCAACCTTAAACATGAGATTAGACTTCACATGAACTAATTCTTTTCCATCCAATGAAGCCCAAGCGAAATCAATGCGGCTGAGTAAATGGACAAAGCAAAGATACATTCATCGGCACAAAGTCACGAACATTTCGCGTCACCACAGTCATGCCATGTACTAATGCTGTCGCAGCAATCCAAGCGTCTTGATAAGGCCGCGGGTCCGGTACATTTAAACGCGCGCAGGTATAGGCAATATCAGGAGTGATATCGAGCACTCTCCCCTCGTAATTCGGTTTGATTTCCATATCAAACCATTCTCGGAGCACGATACCCTGCCGAGTATCTCTGCGTGAGATGCGGAGAATACCCACTTCAAGTTCCATCAAACTGATGACCGATACATAAAGCAGATTTGGATCAATTTCGTCAATCCAGTTCTTAAAGACAGGATCAACATTGCTGGTTGCAAGCTTTCTGCTTTCTGAGACAGCGTTCGTATCGAGAAGGAACATTAGTCAAACTCCGGTGCTTTGACCAATTCCTTATTACGCACCAGTTCGGACTCGAGATCGCAATAAGCGGCTTTTTTGTGAGCAAAAAGCTCAGTTGCAGTCTTGCGGTTATCTGAAGATTTGAAAACACGAACATACTCCTTATAAGAAAGGAGCACATTGGTCGGCTCGCCTCGCACAGTGATGATCACCGGTTTATGAAGAGATTCCTCACGAATCTTTGCAGAGTTACGATTAAACTCGCGGCTAGTTACTTGAAATTCCATAATTATCCTCCCAAACATACGCTCCAATGATACTACAAACATACATCAAGATCGTACAGCAAAACAAGATCATAGGCTGATCTTATCTGCCCGAGACACCCAAAAAAGCCTGTGCAGACGTTTTAACCGAGCGCTCGGCATGAGCACGCCGAAATAAGCGGCAAATCAAGTTTCCTTCACAATCTTCTGATGAAGTATGTGTTAAATCGCGTGAGTCGATCAGTCACGCGTCGTTTTGTTATTCGCTGCCGTTGCGCGAGAGCGCAAGGATGACGTCATAGACACGCCGCACGGCCGGCGCATTGTTGACTGCGAGCCGAGCGGCACGGGCTTTCATCACGCCGCGGCCGCCGGCCACGGCTCGGATGAGCGTATTGGTTCCGCGTATCGTCGCATCAGGTGCAGGAATAAGCGCGACGCCGTAGCCGGCATCCACATAAGCCATCATCAGGCGGCTCGAGGGCGTGCTCAAAGTCGATTTGGGCGTAAAACCCAAAATGCTTTCCACCACGTGCGGATAGCCCGCTTCACCGCCCTCCAGATAGATAAATGTTTCATCCTTAAGAAATTCCGGAGACGTTGTTTCCTCGAGTGCCAGTCGACTCCGAGGAATTGCCAGTACGGCATCCCACTCTGCGATGACCTGACTGGTTACAGTCTGCGGGAAATCAACGCCAGTCGTTAATCCGACATAAATATCAATCTGTCCTTTGGAGAGCCGGGCAGCCAAATTCGCGGGCGGAGAGACCTCCGTGAGCACTTTGATGCGCGGCCATCTGCGTCGGGACTCTGCAAGGAGATTAATAAGGAATCCGGAGCTGATGGTGCCGGGGCAGACGCCAAGCTTCACTTCGGCCTCTTCTCCGGAAAGAATGTCCTCAGCATTGCGTTTGGCTCGCTCCATGAGCGTGAGGATTTGCTGCGCATCTTCAGCAAAAACGCGGCCTACCGGCGTGAGTTCCATGGTGCGGTTGCTGCGGTTGATAAGCGGCGCACCAACCGCTTCCTCAAGCATCCGAATCTGCTGGCTCAAGGTCGGCTGCGAAATGCCGAGCATTTCCGCCGCGCGGCCAAAGTGCATGCATTTAACGAGCGCCAAATACGCTTTGAGATGACGAGGTTCAAACATGACGTCTCCTTTACGAGCGCACGAATGGAATGAAGAGCTGAACAAAATACGGCTGCCGGCCTCAATCGCAAAAAAAATAACACAGCCGCGATTAGTTTTCCCAATGATGCGGTAGCTCCGCCGAGATTGTTCAAAAAACGACTGAACTTTAGGCTACCGACCTATTGAAGAGTGCCGTTCGAGCGCCTCAGAGCCTCGGGCAGCCGCAAACCACATACGAAGCCTCACTTTTCTATCTGGAGAACCGTTCATGATCACCAAGTCCTTCCGCATGACCGCCGTTGCCGCGCTCTTGTGCGGTGTTTCGGCCATGGCCGTCGCTGCTGTTGCTGCCGGCACCTATGAGGGTGCCGCTCAGGGCAAGCTTTCAACCGTCAAGGCTGCCGTCACGCTCAGTCAGGACGGCCGCATCACCGACGTTAAGCTTGACGTTTCCGGCGAAACCCCTGAACTCGGCGGCGCTGCTGCCAAGAAAATGGCGCCTGCCATTGTTGAGCATCAGTCCACGGCTGTCGACGGCATGAGCGGCGCTACGGTGTCGAGCGAAGCCATCCGCAAGGCGGTGGCTGCGGCGATCGAGAAGGCCGGCGCTGATCCGAAAAAGTACGACGTGAAGGTTGCCAAGACCGTCGGCGCCGATGAGACCCTGACGGCCGACATCGTGGTGGTCGGCGCGGGCGCCTCGGGCACTGCCGCCGCCGTCACCGCCGCTGAAGCCGGCGCCAAGGTCATCGTGGTTGAAAAGGGACCTGCCGTGGGCGGTGCCGGCAAGCTCGCCTCCGGGCTCTTTGCCGTTGAATCCTCCATGCAGAAAGCCAAGTACAAGAACAATCCGGAACTGCTTTCTCAGCTCACGAAGGATCAGCTCTTCAAGCAGCTCATGGATTACAACCACTACCTGAGCTCGGCCTCGATCACCCGCCGCGTCATCGATGAATCCTCTTCGACCGTCGACTGGATGAATAAGCACGGCGCCAAGCTTGAACTTATCGACTGGAATCCGCAGCAGGGCCAGAACCCCTATCCGATCCGCTGGCGCATTTACCACCGCTATGTCGACAATGCCGGTGCTTTCAAGAATATGTATGACGCATTCGGCAAGCTCGGCGGCAAACTTCTGCTTCAGACCCGCGCCTATGACCTTACTCAGGATAAGGACGGCAACGTAACGGCCGTCATCGCTGAGAAGGCCGACGGCGGCAAGCTCACCATTAAGACCTCGGCAGTCATTCTCGCCTCCGGCGGCTACGGCGGCGATGCCAATCGCCTCGCCAAGGAAATGGAAAGCAGCCAGCTGACGAACCGCATCGCCTGGTCGAACAACGGCGAAGGTCTCAATATGGCCTGGAAGGCCGGCGCCCAGAAGTCGGGCGAACACAGCGCGCTCATTCACGCCGCTGAATTCGACGGTCTTTCAACCTCTTCCGCGGGCAGCCACGGCATGGTCGACTCGAACCTCTTGGTGCGCGTTCTGAAGACGCCGCTCCTCTGGGTGGATCCGGCCGGCCGGCGCTTCGCCAATGAAGAACTCATCTACGACACCGTCTACTGGGCCAACGCGGGCTACTCCGTGGGCGGCAAGTACTTTGTCGTCGTTGACGGCAAGACGCTTGACGCCTACACGGCCGACAAGCTCCCGTTTGAAGTCTCCGGCGCCGGTCCCGCCAACCCGACGGGCAAGGGCGACTTCCGCGCGCTGATGGAAGAAGCTGTCCGCCAGGGCGTCGCGTTCAAGGCCGATACGCTCGAAGAGCTTGCTCAGAAGGCGGGTTTTGAAACCAAAGGATTCGTCTCCGACGTGAAGGCCTACAACCAGGCCGTATCGAGCGGCAAGGACCCCTTCGGCAAGCCGGCTGAATTCCTCAAGTTCAAGGTTGAAAAGGGCCCGTTCTACGCTGCGCGCGCAAAGGTTGTGAGCCTTTCGACGCTGGGCGGCGTTCGCGTCAACGACCGCTTTGAGGCCCTCAATTCTGAATTGAAGCCCATCCATGGCCTTTACGCCGTCGGCAACAACGCCAACGGCTTCTACTCCGCTCCGTCCTACCCGCCGTATCAGGGTCTCGCCCTGGGCTTTGCGTGGAATTCCGGCCGCATCGCCGGCAAGGAAGCCGCTGAGTATGTGAAGACCGCCAAGTAACGCTCCGCGTCTCGGTCTCCCGACTTTGTTTTTTCTCCTTTTTCAGAGTCGGGAGACCGTTCAGCTGCACCGCATCAGAGGGCAGCCTTCCCCCTTCTTTGAGGACTAATACTTCTTAAGCACCATCTCAGCTTCAATGCGGAACCGCTCTTATTCCAAAGCTAAGACTCATCAGAAGTCTTCATCAATCCTTGGTTCCGAAGTTTCGGGCGTCACAGCACGCCGACATTCCTGAAAGGCATCTCCTGACTAAACCTGCCTTTCGCCAATCAAACCACACCAGAGAGCGCCAAATGATGACGTTCAATCCAAAATTTTTCCCTCTCTCCCGCTGCGCGGCCTGCGCAGCGCTTCTTGCGGCTGCTGCATCGTCGGCAGTCTGTGCTGCCAGCGTATCCATCGGCGGCATGTACGACACCGGTCTTAAATATACGTTCGTGAACGACGGCATCCACGGCACGGAGACCGCTTTAGGCATGGAATCGAGCATGCTCGACTCGAGCCGATTCGCCATCCGTGCTCACGAGGACATCAGCGATCAGCTTTCCGTGGGGTTCATTGCCGAATCCGGTTTTAAAACCGATTCGGGACAGCTTCAGGAACAGGACATCTTCTTTAACCTCGGCTCGCTCTTTTATCTTTCGCACAAGCAGTACGGCGAGCTTTGGATGGGACGCCTCGGCACCATGCGTTCGGGCGCCACACCCGCGGGCTTCCAGATCCTCGGTCAGCGCACCAGCCCGTTCGGCTCCGGCTGGGACGGTTACGGCGCAGGGGCTTTGTATGCCATGCCCTTCATCGGCTTCTCGGTCGACAATGCATTGCTTTATAAATCCCCTGTCATCAACGGACTGCAGCTCGATCTTGAAACCAGTTTCGGCGGCACAGACGGCGGCGACGAGAATAAGGCCAATACGGACCGCTACAGCGCCGCTGCGCTCACTTATGACCGCGGTCCCCTTCGTCTCGTCACCGTTCTGGAGTACATGAATGAAAACTCCTCGAAAGGAAGCCGCGACGATGAAATCGCTGTGACAGTCGGCGGCAGCTACGACTTTACTGCTTTCGAGCTTTTCGGCTGGGCGCAGTACTTCCGCGGCGCAAACCACATCATGGCGCTCTCTAACATCGGCGACTATCCGCTCTTCACCGGTCTGGACGACATGCGGGGCTTCGCCGCCGCGGTTTCAGCGAAGATCCCCACCGGCCATGGTTTTACGGATTTGGCGCTTTCCTGGCTTGACGCCAAAGTGCACGATGACGTTGAGGCTGCCGACGAAGACAATGTCGGCAGCAGCCTCAAGCGCTTCGGCGCGACGATTGCCTACGAATATCCGCTCTCCAAGAGCACAACAGCTTATGCGGCAGTGGGCGTCTATAAGGACTTCATCGACGCGCGCACCAGCAATGCACCTGTGGACGATCCGCTCTCCGGCCAGGCAATGGCGGGCATCCACATTAACTTTTAACGTTTAGGAAAAACTATCCGGCACCATGTAAACGTGATGGACTCTGTATGCGTATAAAAAGTCCATCCCATTTCAGCAGCGGCCGCCAGAAACCTTCGCCCGCAAGGGCGCGGAGGTCTGGCGGCCGAGTCTTTAAAGACTGCGCTGCCCGTTGATTCCGGAGGACGTGCCTGCATAACGGCGCGGAACACGACTGAGACGTGAAGGCGTGAGGAGAATGCCCTTCTGCTCGTCGAGACGATATAAGACCTCGGGAAACCAAGACTGCTCTGCCAATGAAGCGAGAAGCGTCGTCCAATCCTGTTTGGGATCGAGCGGGGAGCAGTCACAAACAAGAGCCACGAAAAACCTTCGCGGTGTTGGGCAGTTGATGTCCGCACCGCCCTCCTAGGCGACTGTAGATATTAAAGGCCGAGACATTCGAGAAAATGACGAAGGCTATCCGGCTTGACATAAATGTGCCGGCTGATCCGAATCGGTAAAATTTATTACGCTACCGGCTACTATCGATAAAACATCATTTGTTCGATTGACCGATTTTCTTGTCCTGAAACTATAAGAACCCGAAGGCCAGACGGTTGAGTACAAGCAAGAAGGGTGTGATACCGCTAGAAAACGCTCATTGCCGTCGCCAAGGGTCTTAGCAGCATTTTGCAGATCGGTGCTGCAGATGACTGTGAAATCGTCGGGAACAGCTTTGACCAGACGGAACGGCCTTTTGATCCGAGTTATAACAGCCTCCCAAAAGACGGCTATTTCTCAAATCCGGCAGGCCTTTCGTCTGACTATTCCCTCCTAGTATCTGCAAATTCAGCATACAACTTGTCGATACGCTCTCTCATTGATACGGTTTCCCTAAGTACACCATCCATGAAGCAGCCGCACCAGGCTCGCCCCAACTGCGCACATTTACCTACATTGACTGCGTAAGAGTCAACTCGGCTGAAATTCTGCAGTCTGCGGCTGAGATTCCGTGATGCGGAATCGTTTGAGCGCGTTAGTCTAGAAACGCTTTTGCGGGTCGATTATCAGGGCAGCCCGCGCCTCACCTGTTTTGGAGGAACAAAATGAATTTGAAGCATGCAGCCGCCGCGCTAGCGCTCACAAGCCTTGTCGCCGCCGGCGCCGCGCAGGCCGCGCCGAAAGAAATTACGGTGGCCATTGCCAGCACGTTCACGACGCTTGATCCGTACGACGCTTCGGATACGCTGTCGCAGACCGCTTCGAAATCCTTCTATGAAGGTCTCTTCACGTTCGACAAAGACATGAAGGTGATCGATGCACTCGCCACGGACTACAAAGTGAGCGACGACGGCCTCGTCTATACGGTGACGCTGCGCAAGGGCGTGAAGTTCCATGACGGTTCAGAATTCCAGGCTGACGCCGTGAAAGCCAACTTTGACCGCGTGACCAACAAGGCCAACGGTCTGAAGCGCTACATGCTTTACCAAAACATCGAAAAGACTGAAGTGGTCGATCCCTACACGGTGCGCTTCACGCTCAAGAAACCCTTCTCGAGCTTCATCAATCAGCTCGCGCACCCGGCCGGCGTCATGATCTGCCCGTCAACGCTCGCCAATAAGACCAATAAGCAGATCGCTTTCGAACCCTGCGGCACCGGTCCCTACACACTCGACAAATACAATCCGAGCGAAGGCATGCGCGTCGTGAAGAACCCGAACTACTGGCAGGCAGGGTTCCCGAAACTCGATGCCATTAACTGGAAGCCGGTCGTTGAGAACAGCACCCGCGTTGCGATGCTTCTCACGGGCGAAGCACAGTTTGCTTTCCCGTTGCCCGCCGAACAAGTCAAGCAGGTTCAGGGGAAGGATCAGGTTCGCCTCGACATTACCCCCTCCATCATTCTTCGCTATGTTGAAATGAACATGTCGAAGAAGCCCTTCCAGGACAAGCGCGTCCGCGAAGCCCTCAACTATGCCATTAATAAGGAAGCGCTCTGCAAAGTCGCTTTTGCGGGCTACGCTGATCCGGCCACGGGCTACGCTCCGGCCGCCATCGATTTCGCCGAGAAACTCGGCCCCTGGCCCTATGATCCGAAGAAGGCCCGCGAACTTCTGAAGGAAGCCGGCTACGGCAGCGGCCTCACGATCAATCTCTGGTCGGGCTACAACCACACGACCGCCCAGAAGGTTATTCAGTTCCTGCAGCAGCAGCTCGCTCAGGTCGGCATCAAGTCCAACATCCGCGCACTTGAAGCCGGTCAGCGCACCGCGCTCGTAGAGTCCGTGCCGACGCCCGATAAGAGCCAGCACGACCTCTACTACATCGGCTGGTCGAGCTCCACGGGTGAACTCGACTACGCCATTCGGCCGCTGCTCGCCTCCGAAAATGTGCCGCCGGAGGGCTCCAATGAAGCCTACTACAAGAGCGAAAAGGTCGACCGTCTGATTCAGGAAGGCCTGGCAACCACGGACCGCACCAAGAAGGCTGCGATCTATAAGGAAATGCAGGAGCAGCTCTGGGCCGACATGCCGTGGATCCCGCTGGTGACGGAAAAGAACATTGCCGCCAGTGCGAAGAACCTGACGGGTTTCTACATTCAGCCTGACGGCGGGTACAACTTCTACCAAGCCGAACTGAAATAAATCAGCCGGCCTTTGCCTGCGAAGAGCGTTGCTCTTCGCAGGCATCCGCTATTGAGAAAAACTGCGTGCGGGCATTTTCATCAGATGTCTGCACGCGTTTTTTTAGTGTTCAGAGAGCCGATTCAGCCCGCAATGGCACGGGCTAATGCAATGCCGCCCAGGACGGCGCCAAGCCCCAAGACCAAGGAGCCCAGCGCATAAAACACGGAAAGCGCCAAGGCGCCGCGCTCACCGAGAAGCACCGCTTCAAGCGCAAAAGACGAAAACGTCGTGAAGCCGCCGAGCAGCCCTGTTGTGAGAAAGAGCCGCAGGTTTTCCGATAATCCCAGTCGGCAGCTCCAATACTCGACCACCAAGCCCATTAGAAAGCAGCCGATGAGGTTGACGGCGAAAGTGCCGGCCGGAAAGGCTGCGCCAAGGAGGCGCACAGCAGATGCAGAGAGCAGCCACCGCATGGATGCGCCGATGCCGCCGCCGAGAAAAACCAATGCCAGTTGAGTGAAATTCATCGTCTCATTTCAGCGGGAAAAAACATTCGGTTCGGCTTAGACCCTCTGCTCGAACGCTCATTGGCGCACTATCGGGCAGTTTTACGCAACAAACTGAATGGCAGCGTTTGCCGCCCTCTGCAAACATATCGAGCGATAAGCTCGGACTTTGCTCACGCAGCCCAATGGCCGGCCCAGCCTCTCTAACTAGGTCTAAAAGGTTAATGCATTTAGAGCCGCAAAGAGTATGATGCTTTTTTGTTTTGTCATAACAGGGGTGCTCCGCAAGGCGCAGCGCCGCCCTTTTAAACCGATTCCGTACGACTCTCCATGAGCTGCCACGTCCATTACCGACAAGCGATGAAGCACCGACTGGCGCTTATCTTTGGGCTCACCGCATTGACGGCGCTGCTCTTTGCCGCTGATCTGACGGCCGGTTCTTCAGGCATGCCTCTGAGCGCAGTGCTCAATGCACTTTTGGCCGGTCCGTCGGGTCAGTCCCCTGAAGCGCTCATTTTGTGGTCACTTCGCCTGCCGATGACCCTGACGGCGCTCTTCGTCGGCGCTGCGCTCGCGCTGGCCGGACTGCAGATTCAAACGATCACGGCCAATGCACTTGCGAGCCCTTCTACTCTCGGCATCACCTCGGGAGCGAGCTTTGGCGCAGCGCTCGCGATCACCGCAGGCTTTACGGTAGGGGGAGAACTGTGGCTCGGCACCATGACCGCCTCCTTTCTGGCGTCGCTCTTGATCTGCGCGCTGATTCTTGCACTGGGACGGCTGCGCGGCATGACGCCCACAACGCTCATTCTCGCGGGCATTGTGATGAATTTCTTCTTCATGGCCCTGCACCAATTTCTCGTCTATGTCGCGAGCCCCGAAGTGGCGCAGCTGATTTCCGGGTGGACCTTCGGCAATCTTGAGCGTGCTGGCTGGCTTTCGGCGGCCTGCGCCTTGGGCGCAGTTCTGTTCGGCACCCACCTTCTCGCGCCGAAAGTCTGGGCGCTCACAACGCTTTCTATCGGCGAGGAACGTGCCAAAAGCCTCGGCATTCAAGTCAGCCGCCTGCGGCTTCTCGTTTTTTCAACGGCATCCGTGCTGATCGCTGCGTCGGTGAGCTTCATCGGCACGATTGCCTTTGTGGGACTCGTGGCACCTCACTGCGCCAAACTGCTTTTAGGGGATGATCAGCGCTTCCTCATGCCCGCGAGCATGCTTTTCGGCGGCGCGATTCTTCTGCTTTCTTCGCTCCTTTCCAAATTCATCTCAACGGGCGCCATGCTTCCGGTAGGCATCATCACATCGATCGTCGGCGTGCCTTTCCTCTTCGTTCTGCTCCTTAAGAATCGGAGGGACTACTGATGAGCGACCTTGAACTTCGCGTAGAAAACCTCAATGTCGGCTTCGGCCGCCGCACAGTGCTCCGCGACATCAGCTTCACCGTTCATTCGGGTGAATTCATTTGTCTGCTCGGGCAAAATGCCGCCGGAAAAACCACGCTCTTCAAAGCCGTCTCAAACCTCATTGCTTCTTCCGGGCGCGTAACGCTCTGCGAAAACGGGAAAGCACTCCCCCGGTCCGCTATTGCTTATCTGCCGCAGCTCACTCAGGTCCAGAGCCGCCTGACGGTCTTCGAGATGGTCATGCTCGGCCTCGGCCGCCGGCTTTCCTGGCGAGTGACGCCCGACATTTTCGAGCGGGTCGATCAGACGCTTCACGCCATGCAGATCAGTCACCTTGCCGACCGTCCCGTGGCCTCGCTTTCGGGCGGCCAAAAGCAGCTCGTCTTCATGGCGCAGGCCTTTGTTTCCCGTCCCCGCGTGCTGCTGCTAGATGAACCTACTTCTGCGCTCGACCTGAGACATCAGCTGATCGTCATGCAGGCCGCCCGCAGCTACGCCAAAACAACCGGCGCAGCCGTCCTTGCCATTGTTCACGACTTGATGCTCGCGGCTCGATTCTCCGACAAGCTCCTCATGCTGGGCGACGGCACCATTCGCCGATTTGCCGCTCCGGCTGAGGTACTCACGCCCGAAGAGCTGGCGGTCGTTTATCGCGTGGAAGCCGCGGTTGAACGCTCTCAAGAGGGGCTTCTCACCGTGATCCCCATGACGCCGCTTGACGTTGACGACGGCACACACGGCCACGGGTCCCATCCGCACGCGCATGACCCTGCCTGCACGCATTCGAGCAGTTCCGATCAACACGACCACCGCATTCGCCATGACGACGACCACCCCCATCTCTGAACCCGCTTGCGTCAAATCCTCAGCCCTTCTGGGCGACAAGGTATCGGGCTACTGGAACACTCGTGCCGAAGGCTACAGCCTGCGCACCGCTGACGAACTCAACGGCCCCCGCGGAGCGCATTGGCGGGAACGGCTCCTCAGCAATCTGCGCGGTGTTCCGCACGGCGGTTCGGTGCTCGACGTTGGCTGCGGACCGGCGCTTCTGGCCATTACTGCTGCCCGATGCGGCTGGAAAGCTCATGGCTGCGACTCCAGCCCTGAAATGCTCCGGCACGCTCTTGAGAATGCGAAGACGGCCGGGGCTGAAGTGACCTTTTGTCAATGCGACGCCGCAGCGCTCCCGTTTGCCGACGAAACCTTCGACGCCGTCATCTCCCGCAATGTGCTGTGGAATCTGCCTCATCCGGAAAGGGCGCTCAAGGAATGGATGCGCGTACTTAAACCCGGCGGCCGTCTCCTTTATGAGGACGGCAATCATTACCGCCATCTTGTGGATCCGCTCTTTAAACACCATCACGACAACATGCCCGCGCCCTTCGGTCACCAGCCGCAGTACATGCTCAACGTGGATACTTCGGCGATTGACGCCATTGCCCAGACGCTGCCGCTTACACAGGAACTTCGTCCGCAATGGGATTTGCAGGCGCTCATCGATCTGGGATTCACCGAAACACAGGTGATCGAACCGAGCCTTGCTGAAGTCTCGGATCCTCTGTCGGGGAAAAGCATCCGCATCGTCACCGATTTCGTCGCAGCAGCGACAAAACCCGCGGCTGCCGCCTTCTCGAATGTCACAGCTGCGACCTGAATGCCCTGAAACACCATCAGCCGCTCTATCTTCATCAACCTTTGCGCTTTCGGAGTGCCTCATGCTTACTCGCCGCACGCTTCTTCTTTCCGCAGCTGCCGCATCCTTGGCGATGCTGCCTTTTGCCAGTTTTGCCGCTGAAGCCGCCGCCGGCGAAGCGGCATTAGGTCAAGCCGCCCTGCCGCCGGCGGGCAGCTGGCCCGTTACCTTCAAGGATCTCGCGGGACGCACCGTCACCCTCACTCAGGAACCGCAGCGGATCATCGTCGCCAACTACATTCAGAACTTCATGCTCGTAGGCGGCCGAGACGCCCTCAAACGCGTTGTCGGCATGACGCAGGATCATTGGGAATCCACCCGCATGGGCGAATATCAGGTCTTTACCACGGCCTACCCGGAACTGAAGTCCATTCCTTCCATCGGCGGATTTCACGACGACATCCTCAATTCTGAAAAGATCATTGCTTTGAAACCCGATGCGATGATCATCAACCGTACGCAGTTCGCCGCCAACACCCAGCGTATTGAAGTGTTTGAGCGCGCCGGCATCCGTGTGATCGTCACCGACTACCACGCCATGAAGCTCGAGAACCATGTGCTCAGCACACGCATCATCGGCCGCATGCTGGGTCGGGACACCGTCGCCGAGGAACTCTGCCGCAAAGCCATTGACGGCCTCAAGGACGTTGACGCACGCGTTGCCAAGGCCTCTGCCGGCAAGAAGGCGCCCAAGGTTTATATGGAACTCGGCAGCAAAGGCGTCGGCAACTACGGCAACACCTACAACTCCACCATCCTTTGGGGCGCCATGCTCGCCCGCGCGGGCGCCGACAGCATCTCAGCCAACAACCGCGAACCCTACAGCGCTGCTACGCGTGAGTACGTCATCTCACAGAACCCGGAGATCATTATCATCGGCGGCTCGAGGTGGTCGGGCGGCGCGAGCGACCAGATGCAGATGGGCTTCACGGTCGAGCGCAAGACCGCGGAAAAATGTCTCGAAGCCTTTATGCACCGCTCGCTCTGGCAAAATCTCCCGGCCGTGAAAAACCGGCGCTTTTACGCCGTCGACCACGGGAGTCTGCGCTCCATCATTGACTGGCACATGAGCGCTTTTATCGCCAAAGTCTGCTGGCCGGAAGGCTTTGCCGACATGGATCCGGAAGCCGGCATTGTCGCCGACTATAAGCACTATCTTCCGGATTTGGATCCGGCCGGCACCTTTACGCTGGCGCTCGGAAACTAACCGCAGAGCTCCGCGCGTTTGAATGGAATGCGGCCTCCGGCTCTTCGCTGGAGGCCGTTTTTTAGTGCTGTCTGCACGTTTGGCCGGCAGACGTGCTCATGCCGAATGCATGCCGCCCATGGATGCAGTCAGCCAATCAGCCCTTAAGGACTCGGCTGCAGGTGCAGCCGCCGCCTTCCTTTACGGTTTCATCCGCAGCCGGGCCGTAAGTCCGGACAGCTTTGGCGAGCAGTACCTCAAGCTGATCAGCCTCATCCTCTGTGAGCGACCCCAAAATGCGTTCGTTCATGCGGGCTGAAATATCAGCCATGATGGGCTTGAGCGCACGGCCTTTTTCGGTGAGCATGATGATGCTCGCACGGCCGTCGGATTCACTGGGGAGCCGATCGACGTACCCCTGCTTGGCAAGGCGATCGAGCATGACGCAGGTCGTCGACTTCGTACGGCGAATCTTCTGCGCAACCGCCGTGAGACTCAAACCTTCCTGCTGAAAGAGCACCTGAAAGATGTCTCCGCAGCTCGTCGTCAATTCGTCAAGGCCGGCCTTTTTCATCTCAGTGAGCAGAAAACGGCGGCCCTCTTCATGCATGCGGGCTGCGTAAGCAAGTATGGGACGGTCTTCCTTCATCAAAATACCTCAGGAGACCCCTGCCTTCAGGCAGGGGAGGAATGAGGTGCGTGGCCGAGCCACGCGTACCCATATCCGTCGTTGTGTGAAATCAGTCGGCAATGCTTCCAACCGACGCCTTGAATGA
>PPYF01027041.1_pt1 | contig 36917 bp, 22 predicted proteins | sample 1559871 | NCBI WGS metagenome assembly PPYF01 (sample SAMN08240021, study PRJNA423297) | Human gut metagenome, whole genome shotgun sequencing project.
ACAATTCTCAAAGTATAAATGCCTGAACATTCGACGGATGCTCTTTTTTTATTCACATTTGTTTTTAAACAAGCTCTTACTGTTTTATAACATAAAATTGCACGCCTATTGTGTTATCGAAGTCAAGACGGGGACATTCGGTGCAGGCGACATAGGACAGCTCGGCACTTATATGACAGCGGTAAATCATATACTGAAAACCGAACAGGATAACCCAACAATCGGGCTTTTGATATGCAAGGATAAAGACAATGTGCTTGCCCAATATGCCCTTGAATCATCATCACAGCCTATCGGCGTGGCAGAATTCCAACTGACAAAATTCGTTCCTGACGAATTCAAGAGTTCTCTGCCATCAATAGAGGACATTGAGTTGGAGCTGAAATAATCTGCATTATCCTCGTTCAAGATAAGGAGCAAGATGGACAGATCAATCTGTTTTTTATCCTGGCTCAGGATTCGGGGATATTTGGAAATTAGTTTAAACAACGACTTCATTTTTAAATTTTGCCATCCTAATAAATTTCTCTATTTTTGCATATAAAAACACCCGCAAAGATATGAAGACATTTCTAAGGATACTCATCACGGCCATCGCAATCATGGCGTTGCCGGGAACGGCACAGTCGCAATTGCGCTACGGCATCAGGCTGGGAGGCGTTTTCGCCAAACCGGCGCCGGGAAATGCCGGCGACCTCTCCGTGGCCGACGGCAGCGGATTCAGCGGTGGTCTCGCACTTGAATACCAGGCCCCTAAGTCAGGGCTCGCAGCCGACATCGCAGTGCTATACACCCGTTTCAACACACGTTTTGAATCAACCCTCGCAGAGAAAACCGATCCCGGCAGGAATTTCATCGAAGTGCCGATCCATGTGAAATATAAATTCTGGCTCCCGGCATTCCACAATCTCTTCGGCCCGATGGTCTACACCGGTCCGTCGCTCATGACGCGCGTCGGCAGCCATTCTTCAGCAACTTTCTTCCCCCATCCGGAGGATGCGCCCTCCTCCTCCACACCCGCCGCCATCTCTACCGTCTCCACAAAAACCTTCCAGCCCGGATGGGATGTAGGCATAGGTATAGACATCGTCAACTTCCTCCAGATCAATGCCGGCTACCGATTCGGGCTGGGCAACGCCTTTGACTCCGCTTCAGGAGCCACCATGCGCACAAATGCCTGGACAGTATCGGCCACGCTTCTGTTTGACTTCTGACCAGGGGTCTCTCATAATGCATAATGCACAATGCATAATGCATAATCATCCGGCAATGCACAATGCATAATTAGTCATTAAGCAATCAACTAAAATTGCGACTATAGCTATTATAGTCATCCCCGATTCTAAACTTTAAACTCTCAACTCTCGACCATAAGCCCTTTAACCTTTAACCTTTAACCTTTAACCTTTAAACCTTTAACCTTTAACAAGCAAGAATGAATACAAAAGATTTCACCAAAGCCCTCACGCTTATCGTAGAGGACTATATAGCCGGCGAAGAAGCTTACAGCGACGACGTGCAACTGCAGATCAACACACTCACGTTCGACATGGAGATAGCGGACCCCGAGAACGACCTCCCCGACTGCGACTATTACCCCATGATGGACCTCGTGAGGATGAGCACCGAGAATCCCGGCCAATGGGAACCCGACCCCGACGCCATCGCCGAAGTAGCCGCAGAATACGTCTTCACCGACTAAAATGCCTACACGTCTATCTATCATCCAGCACTATCTGCCGGCATCCATGTTGGCATTATTGTCGTGTCTCGCCATCGCTCTTGGGGCGATGGCGCAGACGCCTTTGCTTTTTTGTCCTATTGAAAACCGCGACGGCAGTGCTTGCATACGAAGCATCATACGCCTGACCGATGGCAGAATGGCTTTTGCCACACTTGATGGAATAGACATCTTTGACGGCTCAGGATTCTCACACCATGCCAAAGTCACCGGCGATCTGTTGCCATTGTCCAAATATGAGGGTTTTCACCATCTATACCTTTCCAATTCGGGGAACCTGCTATGGATAAAGAACTATCATGAGCTCCAGTGCCTCAATTTAGAGACAGGACTTTTCATATCTGACATGCCCGCATTGATGACGGAACTTGGATTTCCATCCAATATAGATGACTTCTTTTGCGATCAAGGAAACAGGATATGGGCACTCACAGGCAACAAACTTATCCAGCCTGAATCAGGAATCAACATAACCTTAGATAAGGGCAACCCCATACTCGACCTCACATCCGACCTTAAAAAAATATATCTGTTCACTAAAAATGGAAAACTTACCGCTTATTCACTAACTTCAGGGAAACAATTATATTCCGTGGATACTTATCCTGAGGATGAAAACTGGAAATTCAGTGGCACGTCGCTTGTAATAGAAGGCAGAGAGGGATATTATCAAATCAGAAACGGCAAAATCGGAGGTTTCTTCCATTTTAATCCAACTACAAGGAAATGGAACAAAATACTGGAATCCAACCTACGCCTCAACACCATCGCTGTTGATGACTCATGTGCTTATATATCTACCAATAATGGTCTGATTACTGTAAACATTTCTTCTTTCAAAGCATCGCACACACCTTTTATACGCACAGAGTCCGGGCATCTTCTTGCCTCAGAAATAAGCACTATCGCCACCGACGACTCGCATGGGATATGGCTCGGCCTTTTGAACCGAGGAATCTTATACTATCATCCGAATGCTTTTCGATATCTGGAAATACCCAAATCGAATACAGTTCACACAAAAGGCTCGCTCCCCTCATCTGTTTTTTCCGAAAACCAAGATCAGACCGTAAACATATTTCAGCCACCAAACAATCTCAGAGTATCACTTTCAAACGGTTTTGTCAGACAGGTAAACACATTACCTCAAACAACGCTGACCGGAGAGTATGGCAGTAATGAATCTTTCATCGCTTCTGACGGGTCAATCTTTTTCAATGAAGGAAACAGATATGCAGTTTTTCTGAAAAATGACAGCCCCGAAGATCACTGTTCCGTCAAACCAATACTTCATTCCATACTTATAAATGGAGTGGAGATAAAGACACTCGGATCGTATGATGGCAACACTATTCTTGATAAAGCCATTGCGAAAACAACTTCCATTGTCCTGTTGCCTCATCAAAATTTCCTGACATTAAAAATAAGTGCCCCACAGTATTCCCCTTCGATACCATATTTCGCCTACATACTCGATGGCATAGATAGAGAATGGCATGTCGCGAAAGGGGAAGGAGCCACCGGCAGGATGCTTTCCGCTTATTATACCGCCTTGCCACCCGGGAATTATACCTTCAAAGTAAGGGACGCATCATCAGAAAACAACCCAGAAACCCGCATCGCAATCAAAGTGCTGCCCCACTGGTGGCAAACCGGATGGGCAACCTCCCTATTCATCCTGTTATTCCTGCTGGCAGTCGCAGCAATAGCAATATCATATGTTCACTACTCCAATAAAAAGATAGCCCGTGAACAAAGAGAATCATTTCTTCTTGAAAGGATTCGGAACCTCGTGATTCAGATTGACAGCTTCAAGGCTGAAGCTCCCGACGAGCCTGATAAAACATCTCAGCATAATAATGTCAATGGACAAAATGAGAAAGAGAATAAAGAAAAGACTCTTTCCGATACCGACAAAGCATTCGTCAACAAAGCAATTGAAGCTGTTGAAAAAAACCTCAACACACCTGGCTATTCCGTAGTGCAATTAAGCCAGGACCTGTGCATGGACAGAACCGGTCTTTATCGCAAACTCACAGCCCTGCTCGATCAGTCGCCAAGCATATTCATACGAGACATACGACTTCGTAATGCCGCGCGTCTTCTAAAAGAAAACAAACTGTCGATAACTGAAATCGCTGAACAGACCGGATTCAGCTCCACATCCTACATGAGCAAATGCTTTCAGGAACGCTATGGATGCCGACCTTCCGAATATACGAGTAAAAATCAAGACACCACACCAGAAGCCTAAAAAATCCCACCCGACAATCCTATAATCCTAACTTTCCTTTTCACGCACATTTATAGACTAATTTCAACATGAATGTTGTTGCTTTCAACATCCATGTTGCAACGCTGGCCTTAGAGTATTGTAATTTTGCGGCATCTTATTAACAAACCAAACTATCATGAAAAAATTGATTCATCTATTGCTCATGCTGGCTGTTTCACTAACAGCATATTCTCAGCAAAGAATTTCAGGGCAGGTCGTTGATTCCAAAACGGGAGAACCAATCATAGGCGCGACCGTGCTGCTCAAATCAAAACCGTCAATCGGCACAGCCACCGACCTTGAAGGCAATTTCCTATTGTCTGTGCCCTCACTCAACGAGATCATCAAGGTAAGCTACGTAGGTTATAACCCTATTGAGCTCAAAGCCGAGGGTAAAATGCTTATCAAACTCATGGAAGACTCCAAAGCCCTCGACGAAGTCGTAGTGATCGGCTACGGCATTCAGCGAAAAGCTGACGTCACGAGTTCCGTGGCAAGTGTCAAATCGGAAAACTTCGTAAAAGGTGCAGTGAAAGATGTCGGACAACTGATTCAAGGCAAAGTGGCAGGTCTTGCAATCACCAATCCTTCCGGAGATCCCACTGGAAACACCCAGATCAGATTGCGTGGGACAAGCACCATAGGCGGAGCAAATACAGCTCCATTGATCCTGATTGACGGAATACCCGGTGATTTCAACACCGTGGCACCGGAAGACGTGGAAAGCATAGATGTTCTTAAAGACGGCTCCGCTGCTGCGATTTATGGGACCCGTGGCACAAACGGAGTAATACTTATCACTACCAAACAAGCTAAAGGAGCCGAAATCTTTAAAGTGGATTACAGTGGCTACGTAAGCACCTCACACATCTCAAAAAAACATGACATGCTTGATGCCGCAGGCTATGCCGCACTATATCCCGATTACGACTATGGATATGATACCGACTGGGTGGATGAAATTACCCGTACTCCAATAAGTCATGTCCACAATATCTCAATGTCAGGCGGCACAGGACGATCAAATTATGTCGCCAACGTGAACTACGCCTCACGTCAAGGCATTATGAAAAGGTCAAATTTTGAAACTTTCAGAGGGCGCATAGAAGTTACTCAGAGAATGTTTGATGACAAAGTCCGTCTACGTTTCGGTCTTCTTGGCCGTTCAGACTGGCGGGAATCCACTGTCAACGGAGGAAGTTTCAGAGGTGTCGCATACAGTCAGGCCACAAGAAGGAACCCCACAGAACCTGTTAAGAATGAAGACGGGACTTGGTATGAAAATCTCAGCAAGTTTGAATATGAGAATCCCGTCGCGCTTCTCACCGAATGCGATGGAGACGTAAAAAACACCCATTACCAGTATATCGCAGGGCTTACTTATAATCCCATTCGCGATCTGACACTTCAAGCCAATTACTCATATAGCAGATTTCTCTCAAACCGTGGTTACAGCGAAACACTAAACCATATCTCAGCGCGACGTGACGGATATAACGGATGGTCGTCAATCGGTTCGTCGATAGCTATTGAAAAACTGCTTGAAATCACAGCCCAATATAACGGATCATTCGGGAGAAATAAATTTACTGTACTCGGCGGCTACAGCTACAATGAGTACAACAACGAATGGAGCTGGACAGACAACTGGGGATTCCAGGATGATTACTTCGGAGGATGGCATAATATTGGAATAGGATCCGCCCTCAAGAACGGAAAAGCCAACGTCGGTTCGGGCAAAACACTCACAAATCTTATAGGATTTTTCGGACGTGCAACCTATGCTTACGACAATCGCTACCTGCTGATGGCGTCCTTGCGCTATGAAGGGGCAAGCCAGCTCTGGGGAACGGATCATGCCTGGGGTTTATTCCCCTCAATATCCGCAGGATGGCGTATAACCCAGGAAAAATTCATGCAAGATCAAAATATTTTCTCCGATCTTAAACTACGTATAGGATATGGTGTCACAGGTTCCCAACCCCGCACCTCATTCCTTGGCGTAGCCATGTTGAAATATGGTTCATACGCATATCTTAACGGGAGCTGGATTCAGACCATAGTTCCCGCATCTAATCCAAATCCAGATTTGAAATGGGAGGAGAAAAAAGAATTCAATGTAGGTCTTGACTATTCATTATGTGACAACCGCATAAACGGCAGCCTTGATTTCTACAACCGCCGCATTGATGGTCTTATCTACGATTATTCAGTGCCCACTCCTCCGAATCTGTATAATATCACCACGGCCAATGGCGGCACAATGGAAAACCGAGGATTCGAGGCACTGGTGAACATCGTGCCGGTGCAACAAAAGGATCTGGAATGGAATACATCAATAAGTTTCTCTGTCAATTCCAATAAGCTGAAAAGCCTTAACGGCAGTATATTCAAGACTGAATACGACTATTTCGACACCGGTTCTGTGGAATATTCCGGTCAGGTCGCATCATCCCATAGGGTTCAGGTCGGTGAAAGCATAGGCAATTTCTATGGATTTAAAGTAGTCGACGTTGATGACGAAGGCAGATGGATCTATGAGGATAGAAATGGAGAACTTGTGAACTATAAGGATTTCACACATGCTCCTGAAGACAAACATGTGATCGGAAACGGCCTTCCCAAATGGTATGCCGGCTGGAACAACACCCTGCGTTACCGTCGTTGGGATCTAAACATCACCATGCGAGGCGCTTTCGGATTCCAAGTTATAAACGGAGCCCGTATGAATTATGAGAATACGAAAAACAGTCGTTTTGAAAATCGTCTCAAATCCGTCAATGACCTTATATTCGGCAAACACACCTTAAGCAAGGAAGTGGAACCTGAATTCAATAGCTACTACGTAGAAGACGGAGACTATTGGAAAATTGATAATATCACATTAGGATACTCCTTTGGCAGCCTTGGGAAATACATCAAGGATTTTCGCCTTTATGCATCAGTACTGAACGCCTTTACTTTCACAAAATACAAAGGTATCGATCCGGAAGTATCAACCGACGGCCTCACTCCCGGATATGACACACGAGACCGCTATCCTCAAGTGCGCTCATTCACATTTGGAGTAAATCTCAGCTTCTAACCATAAATCATAATAAGAAATGAAATACTTTAATATATTTAAAACGTTGTGCCTGACTGCTGTGATTCTCTCTTCAGTGTCATGCACCGATCTCAAAGATGAGAGTTTCGGTTCTATTGTGTCTTCGCAATATATACCCAAAACTGAAGCGGATATCAGCTATCTCGTAAATGCGGCATACATTCCCTGGCGCCAGACAATGCTGCTCTGGCAGGGAGTTGTCCGCTCTCAGGAACTTTCCGCGGATCAAGACGTGATTCCCGCGCGCCTTGGAATTGGATGGGTAGACGGATATATCTACAAACGCTGGCACCAACATACCTGGACAACTGAGGACGAAGGGGTGCTTGTAGGATGGGAACGAACCTTCGATGGTGTGACCGCCTGCAACCGTGTACTGTCTCAAATTGAAGATAACGTCATAAACGTTCAAGGAGAAACACGCACACGCCTCATTTCCGAATTGAAATGCCTGAGGGCTTCATACTACTATATCCTTATCGATCTCTACGGCAATGTGCCAGTGATAACCGATTTCAAAGATGTAGACCTTCCAGAGCAATCAACACGCAAGCAAGTGTTTGATTTCATTGTCAGCGAACTGAAAGAGAACATACCAAATCTTTCGGAAGAAGCAAGGGGCTATTATTATGCCCGAATCAACAAATGGGTGGCACATACATTCCTGGCCAAAATGTATCTCAACTCAGAAGTATGGACTGGAGAGCCACGCTGGGAAGAATGTATCGCGCAATGTGATGCGGTCATCAACCATGCAAAAGAATCAGGAGACTATGGATTGGAAGCGGATATAAACGCACCATTCGTAACCGCCAATGAGAACTCTAAAGAAATTATTTTCGCACTGCCATTCGATGAGGTTTACGTCACAGACTGGAATGCCTTTGATTTCCATCTCTATACCCTTGCGCCGGAAAACCAGGCAACATATGGTTTCACTGACCGTCCCTGGGGTGGAGTATGTGCGATCCCACAGTTCATAAAATCGTTTGATCCGGAAGACAAGCGACTTGCCGATTGGTATATTCAGGGACAACAATATGACGCTTCCGGGAATGTGCTGTTACGCAGTTCGGACGGCAAACCGCTAATCTACGGTGTAGATGTGCCTTCTATTGATGCCTCGGATGTGGATGACGGTTTCCGGTGGGGCAAATTCGAATACGCACATGGGATCACCAACCGTCTTAGCAATGACTTCCCAATGCTTCGTTACGCTGATGTGATTATGATGAAAGCCGAATCTCTCATGCGTTCAGGGAAACCAGGCGCCGGCGCACTCGTATCAGAAGTACGTGCAAGAGCATTTCAGGATAACCCCACCAAAGCAATAGTCACAGATGAAGAGCTCATGTCTGGAAGTGTATATGATTATGGCAGACGCGATGATGTAAAAACATCGACAGAAGGGGGAGCCGATCTAAAATACGGAAGATTCCTTGATGAACTTGGTTGGGAATTTTGTCAAGAAGGCCGCAGACGCCAAGACATGATCCGGTTTAATGCATTCACAACAAAATCATGGTTCTCCCATGATAAAAGTGACGCAAATAAAAACCTTTATCCAATCCCAAACAAGGTTCTCCTGACCAACAGCAAATTGAAACAGAATCCCGGATATTGATACAGGTAAATATATAGGTTAGTTATAAAAACAAAACCCGATACAGTTTATCGGAATTTCGGAAAAGCGTACTCCTGAGAAGGCGTACGCTTTTTCAATTTTCATTCATCCGCTCAATTTCTTCATTCAAATCGAAAAACCTTCACGATATTTCGCGATTATATGCGCGCCAATTTTTAGAAGTCGATTATATCCGAAAAAAATGAAATAAACCGGGTTATGAAGCATCTAAATAAAGTTTTCAACATCATTACCGACGCTTTCAACATAATTGATGTTGTTTTAGAAAAAATAAGAGTAAATTTGCAACACGTACTTTCACATAAAATGAAACTCCAATCATGAAAAAATTTCTTTCAATTCCACTTCTTGTATCCATGTTATCGGCTACGGCCATAGCACAATACCCTGCCATAGGGAAATCTGGCGCTTCCGTAACCGACCAGGAAGGTTGGACCACAGAGATATCATTCTATTCCCCATCTATAGTAAGGGTAAGCAAGTACCCAGGGGAAATGGCTCCGGAGAAAAAAAGCTATTCCGTAATCATGCAACCACAGGCCGTCGACCTTTCAATCAATCAGGATGGTGGAGCTGTGAAAATGAAATCCTCTTCCATATGTGCCGTAATTGGGAAAGATGGAAAGGTAACGTTCGCCGACATCAATGGCAAACCTCTTATCAGCGAGAACACATGGAGCCATACTCCATGTGAGCACAAAGTCGACAAAGGGAAATTCAAAGTAAGCCAAAGCTATAATCTTGATCCGGACGAGGTTATTTTCGGCCTCGGACAAAGGCAATGTCCTGTGCTGAACCAACGGGGCCAGGACGTCAGAATATGGTGTGGCAACACCAATATCACAATCCCTTATTTCACATCCGACAAAGGGTACGGCCTATATTGGGATAATGCCGGCGACTCCCGCTTCACAGACAAAGACAACAAAGCCTCATTTACCTCAGAAGTAGCGCCGGAAGTAGACTATTACTTCATATATAAGGATGGTACTCAGGACGGGGTAATCGCGGGTATACGCTCCCTCACGGGAGAAGCGACGATGTTCCCCATCCAGATGCTCGGCCACTGGCAATGCCGCGAACGTTACAAGAGCAGCGATGAGCTCTGCGGAGTACTCGACCGCTACCGCGAACTCGGTATTCCACTGGACGGGATGGTGCAGGACTGGCAATACTGGGGATGTGATTCCAACTGGAACGCGATGAAGTTTGTAAATCCGCACTACATCAACAAAATGGGAGATCCAAAATGGATGCGGTATCTTCCGAACGATGAAAATCCCAACGCAAAATATCCGGAACCCCGAATCAAAAGTCCGGATGAGATGGTGGAATATGTACATGACAACAATTCCAAACTGATGATATCCATATGGGCAAACTTCGGGCCCTGGACTGATCAATACCGTGAACTTGAAAAAATCGGGGCTCTCCTGCCATTTGAAACATGGCCCCGCAACCGAGGTGTGCGACCGTATGATCCGTTCAATCCGAAAGCACGTGACATTTACTGGAAATATCTCACCAACCTATACAATATGGGTATCGACGCGTGGTGGACAGACTCGACCGAACCAGATCACTTTGAAAAAGACGGAGATGCCGACTATCTCACCTACGACGGTTCCTGGCGCAGTGTGAAGAACGCCTTCGCACTGATGTCGAACAAGGGAATCTACGAGCATCAGCGCAAGATGAAGAAAAACAACAGGCGCTCTATGCAGATGACTCGTTGCGGCACATTCGGCATACAGCATTACGGCACTTTCAGCTGGAGCGGAGATGTCGTCTCAAACTGGAATGTTATGAAAAACCAGATTCCTTCGGGCCTCAACTATGTGATTTGTGGAATCCCTTACTGGAACACCGATATCGGTGGCTTCTTCGGATGGGACTATGGCAATGATCCTAAGAACCCTGCGATGCAGGAACTACAGGTACGCTGGATGCAGTGGGGGACTTTCATGCCTATGATGCGCAACCACTGTTCCTCTCCGATGGTAAGCGAACTTTACAATTTCGGGAATCCCGGCGAATGGGCCTTTGATGCACAGAAGAAAGCCATTGAGCTACGTTATCGGTTAATGCCATACATCTATAGTCTTGCCGGAGATGTGGTTCAAAGATCGGGCACCATCATGCGCCCACTTGTCATGGACTTCCCCTCCGATCACAAAGCCATTACTCTCGATGATCAGTATATGTTTGGGAAATCTCTGCTTGTAAAACCAGTGACCGATCCACTTTATACCTATCTGGACGCCGACAAGAAAGGACATAACATCTATCCTGACATAACAAAAGCCGCGGCCCCTGTGAAAGTATATCTTCCGGAAGGAAGCAAATGGTATGATTTCTGGAGCAATGAACTTATTGACGGAGGCAAAGACGTGCTGTTCATAGCCCCGATAGACCGTATGCCGGTATATGTGAAAGCAGGAAGCATAGTTCCGTTCGGTCCTGAAGTGCGATACATCACAGAGAAACCTTGGGACAGCCTCGAGATCCGTGTTTATCCCGGAGCCAATGGAGAATTCATCCTTTATGAAGACGATGGGGAAACCTACGATTATGAGAAAGGCAAATTCGCAGAGATACCATTCGTTTGGGACGATGCCACGGGCACACTCACGATTGGAGGACGTCAGGGTGAATATCCCGGTATGCTCACCAATCGCACATTTAACATCCAGCTCATGAAACCAGGCAATCCCTCTGGCGACACACCTCTTACCTCCTATTCAAAGACAGTAAGCTATGATGGCCATCCCATATCAATAAAACTTTGACAACCATAATCGGTTTTATCAGATTCAATCCAACCCACAAACTTATACGTCTTCCTTTCATTTAGGCTAAGCCTAAGCACACAAGGAAGAATCATCAAACGTTAAGATGGGGCGGGATGTATCGGAATCCATATATAAATGTATCATATCGCCAGGTTTCAACAAATGTGACGCCATTTTCAACATATATATCGCCGGCGCACGCGATCCATGATTTAATTTTGCAACTGTAACCCCGCGCCGAGGTGCGGCATTTGTCGCACCTCGATGCGGGTCATAAAGAAACCTAAACATATCATCCATCATTTATGAAACGGACAACCTTTAAAATCGCATTGCTGATGACCGTCCTCGCGGCGCCGCATTTGCATGCCGCGGATATCGTGGATATCCCGGGGGGTGTCAAGGCCACCGCAGGAGGCAATGAGATCACCATGCAGTTCTACACTCCCGGCACTATCAGAGTCACCAAACTTCCGGCAGGACACACCGCCGACGAGAAATCGCTTGCCGTCATCGCAGAACCCGGGAGCGTGAAGACATCCACCTCCCGCAAGAACGGATCGGTGGAGCTTAAAAGCGACCGTCTTTCCGCACGCCTCGACCTGAAGGCCGGAGCGATATCCTTCTACGACGCCAAAGGGCGCCTCCTCACCAGGGAAGCGGGCAATTCAGTATTCACTCCCATGAAAGACGCCGACAGGGATTCATATAAGGCGCGCCAGGCGTTCACCCTCGACAAAAACGAGGCGATCTACGGACTCGGCAACCTTGAGAACGGCCAGCTCTCCCAGCGGGGCATAAGCCGCCGTCTTGAGCCGGGCAATGTGGAAGACGGCATACCGGTGGTTGTCTCCGTGAAAGGCTACGGCATCTTCTGGGACAACTACTCACCGACAGACTTCAACGAAGCGGGCAATGTGATGTCGTTCGAATCGTCGGTAGGCGACAAGACAGACTATTACCTCATGACGGGCGACAACGCCGACGGCGTGATAGCCGAGATGCGCGACCTCACGGGACAGGTGCCGATGTTCCCTCTGTGGACTTACGGTTTCTGGCAGAGCCGCGAGCGCTACAAGAGCCAGGGTGAGATCACCGAAGTCGTTAAGAAGCACCGCGAGCTCGGAGTGCCCCTCGACGGCATCATCCAGGACTGGCAATACTGGGGCAACAACTATCTCTGGAACGCCATGGAATTCATGAGTCCGGATTTCAACAATCCGGAGAAGATGATGGCCTACATACATGGCGACAACGCCCATATGATCATCTCCATATGGTCGTCGTTCGGTCCGCAGACAAAACAATACCGCGAACTCAACGAGAAAGGACTTCTCTTCGACTTCTCCACATGGCCCGAATCAGGCATATCCCATATCTGGCCTCCCCGCAAGGACTATCCCTCGGGAGTGAGGGCTTACAATCCCTACAGTAAAGAGGCCCGCGACATCTACTGGAAGAATCTGCGCCGTCTCTACGATTTCGGCATGGACGGATGGTGGATGGACTCCACGGAACCAGATTTCTACAATGGCACAGAGAAAGACATGACCGCCCAGACCGGCATGGGTACATTCCGCAAGGTGCGCGGAGCCTATCCCCTCATGACGGTTGGTGGCGTATACGACCATCAGAGAGCGACATCCGACAAACAACGCGTCTTCATTCTCACGAGATCCGGATTCGCCGGACAGCAGCGCTACGGCTGTAATGTCTGGACAGGCGACACACAGTCTACATGGGACATGCTTCGCCGTTCGGTGCCCGCGATGCTCAACTTCACCATGACCGGCAACCCCAACACCAACAGCGACATCGGCGGCTTCTTCGCCGGGGGCTACAACACTCCCGGCAAACCCAACTCGGCAGTGACAAATCCTCTTTTCCAGGAACTTTACGTGAGATGGCTGCAGATGGGGGCTTTCAACCCCATGATGCGCTCCCACGGCACAGACATCATGCGCGAGATCTATTTCTTCGGTAAAAAAGGAGAGACAGCCTACGACGCCATCGAAGAGGCAATCCGTCTACGCTATGCCCTTCTCCCCTACATCTATTCCACCTCATGGCAGGTCACTGACAAAGGGGGGAGCTTCATGCGTCCGCTCATGATGGACTTCCCGGCTGACAAAAACGGCTGGAACCGCGGCGACGAGTTCCTCTTCGGCGACCAGCTGCTGGTGGCACCGGTGCTCGAGGCACAATACACCCCCGAAAAGGTGTCGAAGGCTGACGAGAACACCGGCTGGGACCGCAAGGAGAACGCGGCTGCCGGCGAATCGGCCACGACCATAGATTTCTTGGCGGAGCGCCAGGCCGACGTCTATCTTCCCGCAGGCAGCGAATGGGTCGACTTCTGGACCGGCGAACGTCTCAAAGGCGGGAAATCAATAACTAAAGCCACCACACTCAAGACCATACCGCTCTATGTGAAAGCAGGAGGCATCATCCCCGTCGGACCGGACGTGCAGTATGCCACAGAGAAACCGTGGGACAACCTGGAGATCAGGGTATATCCCGGCGCCAACGGCGAGTTCACGCTCTATGAGGATGAATTCGACAACTACAACTACGAGAAAGGGGCTTACTCCACAATCACCTTCAACTGGAACGACAAGACACGCACGCTCACAATTGGTGAACGCCAGGGTGAATATCCGGGCATGCTCACCAACCGCAGCTTCAACATCAACCTGGTTAAGCCGGGAGATGCCGGCGTAGCGAAGAGCGTGACCTACACTGGGAAGCCAGTCTCGGTGGCATTCTGACCTCCGTGACTCCCTGACAAAATTACCATAGACCCGGCAATATTCCGAGACTACATACAGCAACGCGCTGCCGCGCATCACTAAATCGGCGCCCCGGACTCATCCGGGGCGCCGATCTGGCTTTAATAATTCTTGCATTTAATCCTTCTTGCCGAAGCCGAAGATACCTTTGCCGTTGGTCTTCTCCTCTACGAAGTCCTCGGCTTTTTCCTTGATATTTTCTATTGTCTCCTGGCCTTTCTCACTGTTGGCGAATTCCTTCGCCTTGTTGATGGCGGCCTGGACATTCTCGTTGCCCATGAGGCCTGCGGCCTTCTCTTTCAATTCGTCTAACATAATCTTTGAGTTTTTGATTCTGTTACTTTACAACAGAGACAACGGGCCAACCGTTCATCGATTTTTGTTAAACAATCTTACGCGCCCGCAGAGCTTTCCGGTCAGACAAGTCAGACAAATCAGACCGGTCGGACAAAGCAGACAGGTCGGACCTGTCTGCCAAGCGAGAACAGATCAGAGAATCTTGTCGAGAGCCGCGACATTGTCGAGGATCTCCTTCTCAGGCACTTCGTAGTCGGTGAGGTCGCCGCTATGATACTGATCGTAAGCGGCCATATCGATAAGACCGTGGCCCGAAAGGTTGAACAGTATCACCGGTGCCGTACCCTCCTCGTTGGCCTTCTTAGCCTCGCGGATAGCGGCCGCGATGGCATGGCTGCTCTCGGGAGCCGGGATGATTCCCTCCGTACGGGCGAAAAGATGAGCGGCGGCGAAAGTCTCGGTCTGCGGAATGTCGACGGCATCTATCATATCCTGCGAACGGAGCTGGCTCACTACCGAGCCGGCGCCATGATAGCGCAGACCGCCGGCATGGATATTGGCAGGCGAGAAGTTGTGGCCGAGAGTGTACATAGGTATCAAGGGGGTGTAGCCGGCCTCGTCGCCGAAATCATACTGCATGATGCCACGAGTAAGCTTGGGGCACGACTGAGGCTCGGCGGCGACAAAGCGCGTGGAGCGCTCGCCCGAGAAATTATGGCGCATGAAGGGGAAGGATATGCCGGAGAAATTGCTGCCGCCACCGAAGCATCCTATCACAACGTCGGGATACTCCCCTGCCATCTCCATCTGCTTCTCAGCCTCAAGACCTATCACCGTCTGATGAAGAGCCACATGATTGAGCACAGATCCGAGGAGATACTTGCAGTTGGGAGTGCTCGTGGCGAGCTCCACGGCCTCGGAGATGGCAGTGCCGAGCGATCCCTGGTAGTTGGGATGGTCGGTGATGATCTTTCGGCCGGCCTTTGTCGACATACTCGGAGAGGCGATCACCTCCGCGCCGTAGGTCTCCATGATAGACCGGCGGTAAGGTTTCTGATGGTAGCTTACCTTCACCATATATACGGCAAGCTCAAGGCCGAAATGCTTAGCGGCCAGAGAGAGGGCGGCACCCCATTGTCCGGCACCGGTCTCGGTCGTGATATTGGTTATGCCCTGCTTCTTGGCGTAGTATGCCTGGGGGATGGCGGAGTTGAGTTTGTGAGATCCCACAGGGCTGACGCTCTCATTCTTGAAATAAATATGAGCTTTAGTGCCGAGTGCCTTCTCAAGACCGCGGGCACGCACGAGCGGCGTCGGACGCCATATGCGGTACATATCCCTGACTTCCTCCGGGATCTCTATCCACTTATCTGTGGTGTTGAACTCCTGACGGGCAGCCTCTTCCGTAAAAATGGGGAAGAGATCCTCTGCCTTCAGAGGCTCCTTAGTGGCCGGATTGAGAAGCGGACGGGGCTTCACAGGCATGTCGGCCATGACGTTATACCATGCGGTGGGTATATCCTTCTCCTGAAGTATGAATTTTTTCGACTCCATGAATAATTATGTAGTTTTAATTAATATTTCGAGTATGATTCTGCAAATTTATACAAAATAATTGAATTCTCATCATCCACACTTAAAAAAACGGAAACGCGAGAGGATATTTTACTACAAATGCACATTTTTTGCCCCTGTATCCTCCCATATTTCAAGAAAAATGAGTAATTTCGCAGTCAGAACAAAGGGAGGGGATATCCTTTCCGTCAAAACTGTAAAAAAAAGATGGCAACAACTTTGGTCAAGACTTCTTTCGACTTTCCGGGTCAGACTGCCGAATACCACGGCAAAGTACGCGACGTTTACACTATCGACAACGACAAAATGGTCATGATCGCCACCGACCGCATCTCGGCGTTCGACGTGATCCTGCCGGAGGGTATACCCTATAAGGGCCAGGTGCTGAATCAGATTGCAGCCTACTTCCTCGACGCCTCATCGGAAATCGTGCCCAACTGGAAACTTGCCGTGCCCGACCCCATGGTCACCGTAGGAGTCAAGGCGGAGTCGTTTCCGGTGGAGATGATCATCCGCGGCTATCTCACAGGCAGCGCATGGCGCGAATATAAGAACGGCTGCCGCGAGCTCTGCGGAGTGAAACTCCCGGATGGAATGCGCGAGAACGAACGTTTTCCCGAACCCATCATCACCCCCACCACCAAGGCAGCCGAAGGCCACGACGAGAATATCTCCCGCGAAGAGATCATCGCCCAGGGGCTTGTAAGCGAGGAGCACTACAAGGTGATGGAGGAATACACCCGCAAGCTTTTCAAGCTCGGCTCAGAGATGGCAGCCGAGAAAGGACTCATACTCGTCGACACAAAATATGAGTTCGGTCTGCGCGACGGACAGGTGATACTCATCGACGAGATACACACCCCCGACTCCTCCCGCTATTTCTACGCCGAGGGGTATCAGGAGCGCTTCGAGAAAGGGGAGGCACAGCGCCAGCTCAGTAAGGAGTTCGTTCGCCAGTGGCTTATCGACAACGGATTCATGGGCAAGGAGGGACAGACAGTGCCCAAGATGAGCCCTGAGTTCATCCAGAGCGTCTCGGAGCGCTACATCGAGCTCTACGAGCACATCACAGGCCAGAAATTCATAAAAGCTGACGAGCAGGATCTCACCTATAGGATCTACCGCAACGTCTCGGCATGTCTCCTCTCCCTTAAATAAAATAAGAGAAAGGCCAGAAAGATAATTATGTCAGATATATACGCTTTGGTCGCCGGAAGGCTTGCCCTGCCGGTGAAAGCGGTGAAAGCTACGGCCGATCTTCTCGACGGGGGATCGACCGTTGCTTTTATCAGCCGCTACCGCAAGGAACTCACAGGCTCGCTCGACGAGGTAGCCGTCAGGTCGATCGAATCGGCCCTCCGCTCCGTGCGCGAGCTGGAGGCAAGGAAAGACTTCGTGCGCGATGCCATATCGGAGGCGGGGGCAATGACCCCGCAGATATCATCCCGGCTCGGGGAAGCCACGACAATGACCGAGGTGGAGGATATCTACGCCCCCTTCAAGCCGCGCAAGCGCACCCGCGCGACCATAGCCCGGGAGAAAGGGCTCGAACCTCTGGCGAAGATGATAATGTCGGGGCGCGGCACTGATCCGGAAAACATGGCCCGGAGATTCGCGGGGAAAGAGGGTGTGGCCGACCCGGCCGAGGCTCTCGCCGGGGCTTCCGACATCATCGCCGAATGGGCATCGGAATCCACCCGACTGCGCAACATCACACGCAACACCTACCGCCGGTCAGCATCGCTGTCGTCGACAGTGGTAAAGGGGAAGGAGGAGGAGCTGGCAGCCTCGCCGTCGGCACAATATTCATCATTTTCCCAGACCGTGCGCCGCATCCCCTCCCATCAATACTTGGCCCTTCGCCGTGCGGAAAGGGAGGGACTGGTGAAGGTGAAGTACACACTTGAAGACTCCAGGAGGCTCGATGACGCCCTATGCGACGCCTTCGTGCCCGCACGCGCCGAAAAAGGATGCGCGGATATCGTCAGCGACGCCGTGTGCGACGCCTCCCGGCGTCTGCTGCGTCCTTCGGTGGAGACAGAGATCTCGGCGTCGCTCAAGGAGGAAGCCGACAAGGTGGCCATCGACATATTCGCGGGAAACCTGCGCCAGCTGCTCCTTGCCGCGCCTCTCAAAGGGCAGCGCATCCTCGCGCTCGACCCCGGCTACCGTACAGGCTGCAAGGTCGTGGCACTCGACGCGCAGGGGAACCTGCTCGACGACACGGTGATCTATGCAGTGCCACCGCGCTGCGACACCGAAGGGGCGCGACGCACCCTCTCTGCCCTCATCAGCCGCCACAGGCTGCAGGCCGTGGCTCTCGGCAACGGCACTGCCTCACGCGAGACCGAGAAATTTCTCAAGGACTTCCACATAATGGACGCCGACAAAATCTTCATAGTCAGCGAAAGCGGCGCCTCAGTCTACTCAGCATCCGACATAGCCCGCAAGGAATTTCCCGATAAAGACGTGACAGTGAGAGGAGCTGTCTCCATAGGCCGCAGACTCATAGATCCGCTCGCAGAACTCGTGAAGATCGACCCCAAGTCGATAGGCGTGGGGCAATACCAGCATGACGTAGACCAGACAAGACTGCGCGACTCCCTCGACTTTGTTGTGGCGAGCTGCGTCAACGCCGTGGGGGTGGATGTCAACACCGCCTCCGAGCGCCTGTTGTCTTACGTATCGGGCATCGGACCGGCCCTGGCAGCCAATATCGTGGCCTACCGCCGGGATAACGGAGATTTCCAGACGCGCCGGGAACTGCGCAAAGTGCCTCGTCTCGGCGACAAAGCCTTCGAGCTCGCCGCCGGATTCCTCAGGGTGCCCGGCGGCACTGAACCCCTCGACAACACCGGCATACATCCCGAAAGCTACCATATCGTAAAGGAGATGGCACGAAGACTGAAGACCGACGTGTCGGAACTCGCCGCCAACGGGCCACTCCTCGACAGGATAGATCCGGAAGCGCTCGCCGCGGAAGGTGTCGGAGGGCGCGAAACCATAGCCGACATTGTGAAGGAACTGCGCAAGCCGGGACGCGATCCGCGCACAGAGACAAACGACGACGCCTTCGTTCCGGCCGTGGAGAGTTTCGAGCAGCTAAGCGTAGGACAGACGGTGCCGGGAATAGTCAACAATATCACGGCCTTCGGAGCCTTTGTAGATCTCGGCATAAAAGAGAACGGACTCCTCCACATATCGCGCATCTCAACGAAAAGGATAGCTTCCGTAAGCGACGTGCTGAGGCTCGGACAGAGAATCGAAGCCCGCGTGATAGACATCGACAGCGCCCGGCGGAGGATATCACTCTCTCTGATATGAGGATCGGCACAACACTGCCCTACCGACCGCCGAATGGAATTGACAACCTGAAAGATCTCCAACATGAACAGACCCCATAACCGCACCTCTCCCCATCCCCCGCACACAGCAGGGGAAATCGACACACAACTTGCCGATGCAGGCATAAAACCCACATCCAACCGGATACTCGTATTCCGCGAGATAATCCGCAGCGACAGGCCCCTGAGCCTGATGGAGCTCGACACGAGGCTCGAGACTCTCGACAAGTCGAGCATCTTCCGGGTGCTGACCCTTCTCTTCGAGCATGGGCTGATACACGCCGTGGAAGATGGACGCGGCATAGTCAGGTATGAGCACTGCACCTCACCGCACCATCATGGTGAGACAGACTCCGACCTCCACGCCCATTTCTACTGCGAGAACTGCAACAAAGTGTTTTGCCTGGAGAGGATCCCGGCCCCGGAGGTGGAGCTTCCCGAGGGCTTCAAGGTAAATTCCGTCAACTATATGATCAAAGGGATCTGCCCCGACTGTACCCGTGCCGGCAAGAGGAGGTAGTCGTTAGGTGCTTAGCAATTCTAAACCCTAAACCCTAAACCCTAAACCATAAATCCTCAACCCTCAACTTTTAAACCTTTAACCTTTAACTCTCTAAACTTTAACTCTCTAAACTTTAACTCTCTAACCTTTAACCTCTAACCTTTAACTCTCTAACCTTTAACCTCTAAACTTTAATAAAATATGAATGAACTTTTTTCAGTGAATGAGAAGGTGGTGGTCATCACCGGTGGCACCGGCGTGCTCGGTGCCTGCATCGGCAAATACCTTGCCAAAGAGGGCGCGAAAGTCGTGCTTATGGGTCGCCGCAAAGATGAGGGCGACAAACTCGTGGCAGAAATCACCGCCGAAGGTGGGGAAGCCATGTTCCTTGTCACAGACGTGATGAACCCAGAGGTCGTGCAGCAGAACTGCGACGAGATCATAGCCCGCTACGGCAGAGTCGACGCCCTTCTCAACGCAGCCGGAGGCAATATGCCCGGCGCCACCATCGCCCCCACAGGCACGATATTCGACATAAAGGTGGATCAATTCGAGAAGGTGCTCAACCTCAACCTCACCGGCACGGTCATTCCCACCCAGATATTCCTGCGCCCCATGGTTGAGGCAGGAAAGGGCGCGATCGTCAACTTCTCCTCCATGGCGGCATTCCGCCCCATGACCCGCGTGCTCGGCTATGCCGCCGCAAAGGCCGGCATAAGCAACTTCACAGCGTTCCTGGCCAATGAGGTTGCCACAAAGTTCACCTCCTCTATCCGCGTCAACGCTATCGCCCCGGGCTTCTTCCTCACCAACCAGAACCGCGCGCTGCTCACCAATCCCGACGGCTCACTGACAGAGAGGGGTGAGGACGTGATACGCCAGACCCCCTTCAAGCGCTTCGGTCGCCCTGAGGAGCTCTGCGGCACAATCCAGTATCTTATCAGCGACGCGGCCTCTTTTGTGACCGGCACAGTGGCAGTTGTCGACGGAGGCTTCAACGCATTCGCGATGTAAGGTATACCTTCCGGTAAAAGTATTGAAAATAAAATAGGTCGATTCACATCGACCTATTTTATTTTCAATACTTTTGAACTAACCTAACATCATGAAACGATTTTCTGTATATAAGACAACCGCGGAGGTTGTTTTGTTCACGGATAAACCTTATTTTCTCAATTTTTTTCTTCAGAAAAGGATCCCGGGCACTGCCAAGGGATGAATACCGGTCATACTTTCGATATCTGGAAAGCCACATAAGCCACGTAGCACGCCAGCATCACTCCCCCTTCCCAACGCTTTATCTCACGGCGTCCGAAGCGCCAGCCGAACAGCCAGAAAAGCAATGCCGCTCCGGTCATCACGAGGAGATCTGTCTCCCCTATCCCTCCGAACGGCAGCGGCGTCACCACGCCCGTCAGTCCGAGCACGAAAAAGATATTGAAGATGCAGCTGCCGATCACATTGCCTACCGCTATTCCGGTGTTTCCCTTCAGAGCCGCCGTGAGCGACGTGGCCAGTTCGGGGAGGGAAGTTCCGGCAGCCACTATCGTCAGACCGATCACGGCATCACTCATGCCCAGCGAGGAGGCTATCCCCGAGGCACCGCTGACAAACCGGTCGCCACCCCATACGAGCGCCCCGAGTCCGAGAATGACCCAGGCAACGGATTTCCACATCGGCATCAGAGGCTTCCGCGCTGCCGCGTCGCCCACAGGATCGGAGGCGCTTGAGATACCCTTGGCCTGCGAGAAAGTGTAGCGCATGAAGATCAGGAAAAACAGGATCAGGAGTATGCCGTCAGGACGCGTCACGATCCTCCCGGTGCCTGCGCCCAGTTCGGGGCCACACCCGATAGCCAGAAGCGCCACCGAGGCGAGTATGGCCAGCGGAAGTTCATTCTGCATTATGGAAGGCTCTATCCTTATGGGACGGGCGAGGGCCACGACCCCGATTATGGCGAGCACATTGAAGATGTTGCTCCCGACCACATTGCCTATGGCCATCGGCGCGCTCCCCTTCAGGGCCGACACAAGACTTATCGAAAGCTCGGGAGCTGAGGTGCCGAAAGCCACGACGGTAAGCCCGATCACAAGATCGCTCACTCCCCATCTCTTCGCCATCGACGACGCCCCGTCGGTGAGCCAGTCGGCTCCCGCTATGATCAGCACGAGGCCGACTATCAACCATACGTAATCCATATCTATATCTTTTCTGTCAATATAACGCCTGCGGAGGCGTTTTTCTGATTTTTCTGCAAAAGTATCAAAAATCCCCCGGATTTGTTACATTTTTCATGGCAAAGAAAAGTCACACCAGCTTACACCATAACATATCTCGTTAAATCTCAATACATTCAAAACAAAAAGCCTCCACACGCCGGAAAAGTGGCTTTTCTATAGACAAATTGATCCTGCCGCGGAAATGTCACATTTTTTAAGCATTTGTTACCGAAAAACACGCATAATGTAACAAAAAATACACCCTGCATTTGTGCAGAATTGCTATCTTTGCAGTGTGATTCATAAAAGGAGCCTCTTTTCGGGCGCGCGAACCGCCGGAAACGTCAGGGGCCATATGGACCGCGACCTTTGAATTAAGGCAATTATCGTGAAAAAATAACCTCATTATGAAAAAAGAAATCCTTGACAAGGCAGCCGACAACATCCGCATCCTGGCCGCCTCAATGGTTGAGAGAGCCAAATCGGGTCATCCCGGCGGCGCCATGGGTGGCGCCGACTTCATCAACGTGCTCTTCAGCGAGTATCTCGTATATGATCCCGCCGATCCGTTCTGGAACGCCCGCGACCGCTTTTTCCTCGATCCGGGTCACATGGCACCAATGCTCTACGCCCAGCTCGCGCTCATAGGGAAATACAATATGGAGGAGCTTAAGGAGCTCCGTCAGTGGGGCAGCCCCACGACAGGCCATCCTGAGTTTGACATCGCCCGCGGCATAGAGAACACCTCCGGTCCGCTCGGACAGGGACACGCCTTCGCCGTAGGCGCAGCCATCGCAGCCAAATTCCTCAACGCACGCACAGGCAATCCCGGCTTCGCCAAGGAGACTATCTACGCATACATATCCGACGGAGGTGTGCAGGAGGAGATCTCGCAGGGCGCGGGCCGCGTGGCAGGCACCCTCGGGCTCGACAACCTTGTGATGTTCTATGACTCCAACGACATCCAGCTCTCCACAGAGACAAAAGAGGTGACCAGCGAGGACACCGCCATGAAATACCGCTCCTGGGGCTGGAACGTGATCGAGATCAACGGCAACGACGCCGACCAGATCCGCATGGCCCTCGACGCGGCCAAGAAAGAGAACGAACGTCCGACCCTCATCATCGGCAAGTGCGTCATGGGCAAAGGCGCACGCAAGGCCGACAACACATCTTACGAGCACAACTGCAAGACCCACGGCGCACCCCTCGGTGGCGACGCATATTGCAACACCATCGTTAACCTCGGTGGCAACCCCGACGATCCGTTCGTGATCTTCGATGAGGTCAAGGCCCTCTACGAGGCCCGCAAGGAGGCTCTCACAGGGATCGTGGCCGAGCGCCGCGCGGAGGAGAAGGCATGGGCCGACGCCAACCCCGAGAAAGCTGCCGAACTCACACTCTGGTTTGAGAACAAGGCTCCGCGGATCGACTGGAGCAAGGTGGTGCAGAAAGAGAACGACGCGACCCGCAACGCTTCAGGCGCCGTGCTCGCCGAGCTCGCCAAACAGGTGCCCAACATGGTCTGCTCCTCTGCCGACCTCTCGGAGAGCGACAAGACCATCTCATTCCTCAAGCAGACACATTCCTTCCAGAAAGGCGACTTCTCCGGAGCCTTCTTCCAGGCAGGCGTGGCAGAGCTCACTATGGCATGCTGCTGCATAGGCATGGCCCTCCACGGAGGCGTGATCGCCGCATGCGCCACATTCTTCGTATTCTCCGACTATATGAAGCCCGCCGTGCGCATGGCCGCTCTCATGGAGCTCCCCGTGAAGTTCATCTGGACCCACGACGCATTCCGCGTTGGTGAAGACGGCCCTACCCACGAGCCCGTGGAGCAGGAGGCTCAGATCCGCCTTATGGAGAAACTCAAGAACCACCACGGCCGCAACTCCGTGCTCGTGCTCCGTCCGGCCGACGCCGAGGAGACCACAGTGGCATGGAAGCTCGCCATGGAGAATGTCTACACCCCCACAGCGCTTATACTCTCACGCCAGAACATCACCAATCTTCCCAAAGGCAACGACTATACCCAGGCCGAGAAGGGTGGATATATCGTGGCCGGTTCCGACGCCGATCCGGATGTCGTGCTCGTGGCCACCGGCTCAGAGGTATCCACACTCGTGGAGGGAGCGAAAAAACTGCGTGAAGACGGCGTGAAAGTAAGGATCGTATCCGTTCCTTCCGAGGGACTGTTCCGCACTCAGTCCGCGGCATATCAGGCTGAGGTGCTTCCCAAGGGGATCAAGAAATTCGGCCTTACCGCCGGACTCCCCGTCAACCTCCTCGGTCTTGTCGGCACCGACGGCAAGATCTGGGGTCTGGAATCGTTCGGATTCTCAGCTCCCTATAAAGTGCTTGACGAAAAACTCGGATTCACCGCAGAGAACGTATACAACCAGGTGAAATCGATGCTCTGAGACTTCCGCGGGCCGCTTTTACACCCATCTTTACCCTGAGATACGGCCCGCGCAGAGAGGTCTTCACCCGTAAGACCTCCGCGAAGTCTCCGCTACCCAGATATTTCATGCAATATCCCGTCCGACCGTGTGCTCCGGCACACGGTTGTCCGGGGCATTGTCTCCGATGATTGCGCATAATGTAGGTTAATTATCTAAATACAAACTATTTACAACGAATCAACATGTATCTTTTAGGATATGACATAGGAAGTTCGTCGGTTAAGGCCGCGCTGGTCGACTCTGCCACGGGCAGATGCGTTGCCTCCGACTTCTTCCCCAAGAGCGAGGCTCCTATCAAGGCTCTCAAGGAGGGATGGGCCGAGCAGGATCCCGAGAACTGGTGGAAATACCTCAAGGAGGCCACCGCATCGGTTCTCAAGGAGAGCGGTGTGGATCCCGCCGACATCAAGGCCATCGGCATCAGCTATCAGATGCACGGACTTGTGGCTGTCGACAAGGATCTCAAGGTGCTCCGCGACGCCATCATCTGGTGCGACTCCCGCGGCGTGCCCTACGGAGAGAAGGCTTTCAACGAACTCGGCGCCGATGTCTGCCTTCCTCGTCTGCTCAACTCCCCCGGCAATTTCACCGCCGCCAAGCTCCGCTGGCTCAAGGAAGAGGAGCCTGAAGTGTTCGACCGTATCTACAAGGTGATGCTTCCCGGCGACTGGGTGGCAATGAAGCTCACAGGAGAGATCTGCACCAATCCAGAAGGACTCTCGGAATATATGCTCTGGGACTTCAAGGAGAACGCGCCCGCCACCTTCCTTATGGAGTATTACGGCTACGAACCCTCAATGTTCCCCGAAGTGAAACCCACATTCTCCGACCAGGGACACCTCACGGAGAGCGCGGCCCGCGAGCTCGGACTCGCCCCCGGCACCCCGGTGACCTACCGCGCCGGCGACCAGCCCAACAACGCTCTTTCGCTCAACGTCTTCAATCCCGGGGAAGTGGCATCGACAGCAGGCACGTCGGGTGTGGTCTACGGCATCAACGGGACCGTAGATTATGATCCGCGCTCGCGCGTCAACAATTTCGCCCACGTCAACCACACGCAGACGCAGACGCGCATAGGCGTGATGACATGCATAAGCGGCACCGGCATCCTCAACACTTGGATAAAGCGCAACGTCGCACCCGAGGGTATAAGCTACGCCGACATGAATGAGCTCGCCGCGAAGGTGCCTGTCGGCAGTCAGGGCGTCACAATCCTCCCCTTCGGCAACGGAGCCGAGCGTGTGCTCGAGAATCGTCAGATCGGCTGTTGCATCAACGGCATCAACTTCAATATCCACAACCGCAACCATATCATCCGCGCCGCCCAGGAGGGAATAGTCTTCTCCTTCATGTATGGCATGGAGATCATGAAGAGCATCGGCATGGACATCACACGCATCCATGCCGGCAAGGCCAACATGTTCCTGAGCCCTATTTTCCGCGACACCCTCGCCTCCGTCTCCGGAGCGACAATCGACCTTGTCGACACCGACGGAGCGGCCGGCGCAGCCAAGGGAGCAGGCATAGGAGCCGGGATCTACAAGGATAACAACGAGGCCTTCGGCTCGCTGAAGGTGCTCCAGGTCATAGAACCCGCCGCTGACCGCACCCCCTATCTGGAGGCATACGCCCGCTGGAAAAAGGAACTCGCCATCAAACTTGAATGCAAGGCCTGACACCTTCAAGGCATCGATAGAGAATAGAAAACATAAACTAATAACAAATACATACAACAATGGCAAAGAAAGAGTATTTCCCCAATATCGGGAAGATCAAGTTCGAGGGCACATCAAGCTACAATCCCCTCGCATTCCATTACTATGACGCTGAGAAAGTCGTTCTTGGCAAACCCATGAAAGAGTGGCTCAAGTTCGCCATGGCATGGTGGCACACACTCTGCGCAGAGGGTGGCGACCAGTTCGGCACAGGCACGAAGAAGTTCCCCTGGAACATCGGCGACGACGCGATGGCAGTGGCAAAGCAGAAAGCTGACGCAGGCTTCGAGATCATGCAGAAACTCGGCATCGAATACTTCTGCTTCCACGACACCGACCTCATCGGCGATCTGGGCGACATCGACGACTACGAGAAGCGCATGCATGAGATCACAGCCTATATCAAGGGGCTCATGGATGAGACTGGCATCAAGAACCTCTGGGGCACAGCCAACGTATTCGGCAACGGCCGCTACATGAACGGCGCCGCCACCAACCCTGACTTCGACGTGGTTGCCCGCGCATGCGTCCAGATCAAGAACGCCATCGACGCCACCATCGCCCTCGGAGGCTCCAACTATGTGTTCTGGGGCGGCCGCGAAGGCTACATGAGCCTCCTCAACACCGACCAGAAGCGTGAGAAAGAGCATCTCGCCACCATGCTCCGCATGGCTCGCGACTATGCCCGCGCCCACGGTTTCAAGGGCACTTTCCTCATCGAGCCCAAACCCATGGAGCCCTCCAAGCACCAGTATGACGTCGACACCGAGACAGTGATCGGCTTCCTCAAAGCCCACGGTCTTGACAAGGACTTCAAGGTAAACATCGAGGTGAACCACGCAACCCTCGCCGGCCACACCTTCGAGCATGAGCTCTGCGTGGCTGTCGACAACGGCATGCTCGGATCGATCGACGCCAACCGCGGTGACTATCAGAACGGATGGGACACCGACCAGTTCCCCATCGACAACTATGAGCTCACCCAGGCAATGATGCAGATAATCCGCAACGGAGGCCTCGGCAACGGTGGCACGAACTTCGACGCCAAGACGCGCCGCAACTCCACCGACCTGGAGGATATCTTCATCGCCCACATCGCCGGTATGGACGCGATGGCCCGCGCTCTTCTCAGCGCTGCCGACGTGCTTGAGAAATCACCCTACAAGAAGATGCTCGCCGACCGCTACGCAAGCTTCGACAGCGGCGAGGGCAAGGCATTCGAAGAGGGCGCCCTCTCGCTTGAGGATGTCGTGGCCTACGCCAAGAAGAATCCCGAGCCCGCCCAGACTTCCGGCAAGCAGGAGCTCTACGAGGCAATCATCAATATGTACGCTTAAATAAGTGTCAAGTTTTAAGTTGTAAGTTTTAAGTTTAAAGCCGAGAGTTGAGAGTTGAGAGTTGAGACTTAAACCTCTGACTTCTGACTTCTGATCTCTGACTTAGGCTTAAAGGATTAGGATTAAAGGTGAGGGTTTAAAGGACAAGATCCGGAACCCTCACCTTTATTATGTATTCCCTCCCCTGACCCCCCCGACTTAAAACCGACAACGGAAAAGGGACAACCGACAACGGAAAACCAACAACTTAAAACTGACAACGGAAAACTGAAAAACTCATGAACACTCAGGACAACGGCAGCAAAGCCTATCTCTACGGGATTGTCATGGTGGCGGTGCTCGGCGGCCTCCTTTTCGGCTACGACACGGCTGTGATCTCAGGAGCCGAGAAAGGCCTCCAGGCATTCTTCCTCGGAGCCCCAGACTTCGTCTACACCGACGTGATCCATGGCATAACCTCCTCCAGTGCCCTGCTCGGATGCATCATCGGAAGCGCCTTGTCGGGCTTCCTGGCCTCCACCCTCGGAAGAAAGAAGTCGCTTATCATAGCGGGCGTCCTCTTCTTCCTCTCGGCACTCGGATCATACGAACCCGAATTCTTCTTCTTCGACTATGGCAAACCCTCCCTCTCCCTGCTCATCGCCTTCAATTTCTACCGCATACTCGGAGGCGTGGGCGTGGGTCTGGCGTCGGCCATCTGCCCCATGTATATAGCCGAGGTGGCGCCGTCAAACATCCGCGGCACGCTCGTGTCGTGGAACCAGTTCGCCATCATCTTCGGCCAGCTCGTGGTCTATTTCGTCAACTTCCTCATTCTCGGCGAGCACACCAATCCTGTGATAGAGCGCATAGGGGAAACCCTCTATGCCGTCAATCCCTCATCCGATCCCTGGACAATACAGACCGGCTGGAGATACATGTTCGGTTCAGAAGGGTTCGTGGCGGCGGCATTCACGGTGCTCGTATGCTTCGTGCCTGAATCTCCGCGCTTCCTGGCTCTGATCGGCAAAGACAGTGCGGCCCTGCGTGTGCTCACACGCATCAACGGATCGAAAGCCGGAGCCATACTCCAGGAGATCAAGTCTACAGTCTCCGTCAAGAGCGAGCGTCTCTTCTCCTTCGGAGTCATGGTCATCTTCGTAGGTGTCATGCTCTCCGTGTTCCAGCAGGCTGTGGGTATCAACGCAGTGCTCTATTACGCGCCGCGCATCTTCGACTCCATGGGCATGGGCAATCCTATGGTTCAGACCGTGATCATGGGTATTGTCAATATCCTGTTCACGCTTGTGGCGGTCTTCACAGTGGAGCGCCTCGGACGCAAGCCGCTCCTCATCTGGGGGTCATTAGGCATGGCGGTGGGAGCCTTCGGTGTGGCCATCAGCAATATCGTGGAGGTGGCGCCTCTGGTGCCCGTGATCTCGATAATGGTTTATTCGGCGGCTTTCATGTTCTCATGGGGCCCCATCTGCTGGGTACTTATCGCCGAGATCTTCCCCAACACTATCCGCAGCGCCGCGGTGGCGGTGGCGGTGGCTTTCCAGTGGATATTCAATTTCATCGTATCGTCCACTTTCGTGCCGCTCTACAACATGCGTGCCGGCGATATGGGAGATAGCTTCGGACATGTGTTTGTGTATGCCCTCTACGGCATAATCTGTGTCGTGGCTGCCTGGTTCGTATGGCGCCTCGTACCGGAGACCAAGGGGAAGACCCTCGAAGACATGACCAACCTCTGGCGCAACCGCAAATAACAGCCATAGCTCTTAAATAAGGCGCCGGGCAGTCATCACGACTGTCCGGCGCCTGTATCATGACCCAAGGCCTGGGGCCTTGTGCTGCCATGAGCGTTCTCTAAATCTATGGTTCAAAATTAATACCTTTTTTCCGATTCTGCAAATAATTGGTAAGTTTTCAGTTCTCCGTTGTCAGTTCTCTGACCAGTCCGACTAGTCCGACCAGTCTGACCGGTCTGACAACTGAAAACTGAAAACTGAAAAACTAACGCTTCCCCAGGGTCATGACCAGATAGACGGCGATGATCACGATCAGCGTCACGGCCTCCGCGACCGGTATCGACAGCCACAGGCCGGCCACACCCACGATCTCCGGAAGAATCAGGAACACAGGCACCAGAATGCCTATGCCGCGCAGGAAGGTATACAGTATGGCTCTCCCTGCCTTCTCGATGCTCTGATAATAACCGATGAAAGCTATGTTGAGCGCGAATGCGATAGCGCATAGCGAGAACAGTGGCAGACCCTCAACGGCCAGTCCATAAGCCGGATCAGATGGCGGAAGAAACATCGAGGCGATAACCGGCGCACCCACCGAGATAAGGAGGGTGATAAGCACACCGCACACAGCTGCCGTACAGACCGAAACACGCAGAGTCCGGCCGACGCGCCCCCTCTGGTTGGCACCGTAGTTGAAACTGATGATCGGCTGCGCCGACTGAGCCACGGCATTGCTGATCGAGAACACTACCGGGAAAAGGTAGCACGCCACGGCAAACGCCGCCACCCCCTCTTCGTGAAGCATCTTCATAAACATATAATTGCCCGAGAGCATCATCACGCTCATGGCCAGCTCGGTCAGGAACGTGGCGAAACCGATCCTTGCCATATATCCGCAATTGCGCAGGGAGAGCCACAGGGAGGTGCGCGACCATTTGAGCCTGTAGAACCTCAGCGTGGAGGAGAACCAGATGAAATAAGCCAGCACCATAGATCCGGCCACTATACAGGCAATCGACGTGGCTATCGCCGCACCTTTCACGCCCCACCCCAGCGGGAATATCATCCACCAGTCGAGACCGATATTGACGACGGCTGCCACGACCTGCACCCACATGGCGTAGCGTGGCGATCCGTCGAGACGGATGAGCATCATCCCGACACACTGCAGATAGAGGAAGAAAAGTCCCGGCAGAAGCCACAGCAGATAGTCCGCTGCCTTGGCCTCCAGACGCAGGCTGCACCCTAACAGCGACAGGAGGGGACCGGTGAAACACAGCGATAGCGCGATGATCACCGTAGTCAGCAGAAATCCGACTATCATGGCCTGCGTCATCACTATCCTCGCGGCCTTGGCGTTCTCCTTCGCCAGGTGTATGCTCGCCACGACCGACGCGCCGATGCCGAAAAGCAGTCCTATACCCGTCGACACCATGAAGATCGGAGCCACGATATTGACCGCCGCAATGCCGTCGGCCCCAACCCCCTGGCCCACGAAGATGCCGTCGATGATAGTGAGGGCTGAATTGAAAATCATACCCACAAGAGTAGGGAAGAAAATTGTCCGGAAAAGACGCCAGATGCCGTCCTTGCCGAAGTCGATACTGTCTCTGTTCTTGTCTCTCATTGCATAATTCTGTTATAATCTTGTTTTGCGGCTGCAAAATTAATCATAATCTTCCGGGTTTGAATGGTACATTTTTGGAGTCTTACGTACTTTTTCAATACTTTTCCTTCATCAAGGTGTATATTTTTACTATATTTGCATAGTCAGCGGTCGCACTGTAGCCTGGCGCCCGCATATTCGAGATATGGAAAGACAAAGAGGATGCATATCCCACACGGGCCATTTGCCCGACTATATGATCGGAAGCAGTGGCGGTTTCGACTGGCCGCTGCGCCGCGAGGGATGTCTTGTCTTCAGGATAGAGACGGGCCGCGCCGTCGTGTCAGCGCGCGACAGCCGCATCGTGGTCCGCGGCGGGAGTATGGCCATACTCTTTCCTGAGACATCGTTCGCTGTCTCGAGGATCTCTGAAGATTTCTCGGCATCCTTCCTCTGGCTGTCGGAAAGAATCATGCAGAACACCTACAACCGGCTCACCAATCTCTCATTCTGGGATTTCATCTACCAGTATCCCGTGTTCCGTCTTACCCCCGGACAACAGGCACTGCTTGCCCAATGGTGGGATACGACCGTGTGGACCGTATCGGAAAGCGCCGAACCATATCACGATTCCCTGCTGAGCAACCAGATGACCACGCTCTTCATGGGCATCGACAGCGAGTTGATCAGAAACGACATATCAGGGTTCCGGCCCGAGTCGGCTCGCACGTTCAGCCTTGTGGGCCGGTTCTTCTTCCTTCTTTCCACCGATGTCGGGAGCCATCACGACGTGCGCCACTATGCCGGCCGCCTCTGCATCACCCCCGACTATCTCAACAAGATCACCCACCGCTATTACGGCATATCGGCCAAGGAGATGATCGACCAGTTTCTCATCTCGGAAATCAAGAATTCCCTCTCCTTCAGCAACGCTACCGTCAAGGAGATAGCCGCACAGCTCGGCTTCCCCGATTCCTCCTATATGTGCCGTTTCTTCCGGCGCCACACCTCCCTCTCCCCGCTCGACTACCGCCGCTGCCCCAACGACTGATCCGTTGTTTTAGGTCATAAGCCGATTAGTCTTTCGCCGATTAATCTTTGGGTTTGACAACTGAAAACTGACAACAAAAATCTGAAAACTTCATATCCGCTTATTGAAAATAATTTATTAAATTTGCTATTGTTAACCAAACTGGCACACAAATGGGCAGCTTCATCAATCCATTCACTGATTTTGGCTTCAAGAAGATCTTCGGCCAACCAAAAGACCGGATAATCCTCATCGGGTTTCTCAACGCCCTGCTTCAAGACACTGTCTTCAACGATGTGATCGTCGACATATCTTATGAAGACAAGGAAATGCTTGGTGACGATCAGACAGAGAGGACAATCATCAGCGACATACACTGCACCACCGAAGATGGCCGAAACATTCTTCTTGAGATGCAGTTAAGCCCACATGCCAATTTCACACACCGCATGCTCTACTATGCCTCAAGGGCAATTGTCGGACAGGCCAGGAAAGGAGACTGGGATTTCAAACTCGACGCTGTCTACATGGTCAGCATAGCCAACTTTATGATTGACGACACAGACCAAAGGATAAGGATCGACCGGGGCATTTGTGACATCGAGACGGGAAAACCGGTCAACGATTTGTTGCGTTTTATCTATATCCAGCTTCCGGCATTCAGGAAAACAACGCCGGAAGACTGTGAGAATGACTTTGAGAAATGGATTTATACCCTTAAAAACCTACAGGAGATGAAAACAATACCCTTTGCTCCCCGAGACAATGCTTTCCTGCGTCTGCAGGAGGTTGCTTCCGAGGCGGCCCTCTCTCCAGAAGAGAGGAAGCGTTATGAACGTGACCAGAAACAGTATTGGATAATCACCAACATCGAACGCTCTCGCTACAACGAGGGAATCGCCAAAGGAGAAGCCATCGGAATCGCCAAAGGAGAAGACAAGGCATGGAAAGAAATTGTTCTGTCAATGCGCAGCAACGGTATGGATGACCATACCATAGCGAAGATAACTGGCAAATCCCCCGAATGGATAAAGACAATATCCCTATAGCTTTTTTCATTCTGAAGTTAAGATATGATGCTGCTCAGGCATACATTTTAAAGCATACTTGACACATCAGCATAACATTTTACGTTAGCAACCAATTTACCATAGCAACCACGGTTCACGCAACTATGGTTGCTATTGTCATCTCATTGACAGCATAAACTAAACTATTCATCGTAAATCCCTAATTACTAATTGAAAACATCCTCTGCGAGCCCTCTGCGACTCTGCGTGAGGATACAATTACTCATTGCAAATCGCTAATTACTAATTGAAAAACATCCTCTGCGAGCCCTCTGCGACTCTGCGTGAGAATCCAACTACTAATTTCTCAGTGCTAATTTCTCAGTGCTAATTTCTCAGTGCTAATTTCTAATTCCTCATTGCAAATTCCTCACTACTAATTCCTCATTACTAATTGTTATTCCTCTTGGTAAAGCGGAGCGCCCGTGGCGCCCCGCATCCCGGATTGAAACTTCGCATTCAGAATCGAGGGGTATATGGTTTTCAAAAGGTTGCTTGTCTGAATTTTTTATGAAGGCCCTATTGCCGGCATGGGCGCACAGGGAATCCGTCGCAGGTATAGAAAGCATTCGCCGGACGGATATAGCCATCCTTCCCATACAGGTTATCTCCGTGAGAGAATTCCAAATTATATGCTGCATCGGAATTGAAGGATCCGTAGGATACGGCCTGCACCTGTCGGCTCCATGAATAGCCTATTCCCGTGTTGAGGTATTCTCCGTCAGTATTTCCAAACTTATATACTCCTGCACCGGCATCATAGTCACGATATCCGGTTTCCGGGAAGATTATAGTCTTCAGTTTTTCGGTATTGGTGTAAAACTCAGATAGATTATCTGTATAATCCATGATATTCTCCTTGCGCGCATCAAATCCATAATGAAGCACATCTGTTGTAGCGCTTTCTCCTTTTACAGTGAATCCGGAGAAGGCATTAGAAGGAGGAACGCGATAACCGGGAGGACAGGGGTCGTAGATAGTCTTGACATTCCCGTCGTTGCCCCCCCAGAGGTCACTATATGTCCTGTTCTCGCTTACGTATGAGATAGTACCGATAGCTCTTCGTGGCGGATTATGCCATATATCGGGATACTGGATTAGAATGTTACCTTTATCTGTATCTTTGAAGATATCATAGGTTGTAACACGCTCTTCACCCGGAAATTTTGCAGGCTTATTACTTGGGTCAACGTTTTCTGTGTCATCATAGAAACGTTCAGGATGCCACCACGCATTTCCTGCCGGGGAATATCTTGTTTTGGTTCCCCACATTGCGTTAGAGCCAACGAATGGATCTTTGCGACCCCATTGGTAATAAGTGTTGTTGCCACGAGGATATGCTATGTGCGACTCTTTTACAATCTCAACAGTCTTTGAAAGAGTAGTATTGTCTTCTACTGTGGTTGTGAAGATAATCTTGCATGATTTTTTCTTGTAATACTTTATACTTTCTCCATTGGAGCACCATCCCAAGTTGACAGGCATAAGGTCATATCTGGTCTTGTCAAAGTTCGTGACCTGAATATTCTTGTCGACATCTTCGAGTGGTCTAAAACTTGTCACCCATATATGCCAACTCCACATAATATTACCTTCCTTATCTTTCAATGCTATTACAGCGTTACCCTCTTTAAGGTCTCCTTTGTCTATATAAAATTGGATGCCTCCAATATCTCCATATGTGCTTGTGTCAATCATAGCTCCCCGTCCATTTCCTACCCATGTGCCGAATAATGGATTTTCATCTTCCCATAACAGGCATGCTGATACTTCATTGATATTGGTACCGCAATCAGAAAGAATATAGGGAGAAGTTATTGGCTTATTCAGATAGTTCTTAAAATGGGAAAGATTATTTTCGTTATCTATATTGCTTGGCTTATAGGATGTTTCATTTTGATTATACGCGTTTCCATATACTAAGGGAAAAGTATGCCATCCAGGGGTGTCTACGATGTAGCAATTTGCCGACTCCCCTGCCTGGACAAGATTGTTAGGTAGGGATTGAGTAGTACTTAAGAAATTGGTATTCTTGAGAATGTCATTTATGATAAACTCTTCTGGTGTTGATCTTAATGCCTTAGTGTTTATAGTAACAATTGGATTGATACCTCCACCAGTGACTTTGTCTTCATTAATAGAGAATCCGGAAAGCCAGTCCGGGGGAGTTGCATGTGAGGCACCGTCATATTCAAAGGTTGCAGTCCAGGTTTTAGGAGTACGTTTCCCAGTTCTGTCTTCCTCATAGCATTGCACCTCTATCTGAAATTCTGAAGAGAAATCGTGGCCTAAGTTGGGAATTGAATAATTCGGTATAAAGTGCTGTCCCTGATAGTTCAGACGCTGTTTTGAAGGAGACACTTCGAATACATATTTCTGATATTCGATATGCCAGTCGGGATTATCGGCCGTGCCTTTAAATCCCAGGGTAATCTTGTAGTGGTAGTTTCTTGCGGCATTGAAGTCGCGGTCAGTATCCTGTCCGAGCATGAAACGGTATTTCACGCTTCCGACTTCATCGCCTGAAATATGAAAAGCATCCACTTCTATGTATGTTCCATATTTTTTCTTATCCTTGTCCCAGGTTGGATCTCCGGAATAGTCAGGAATACCGTCTCCGTCCTCATCTTTCTGTCCCTTATATTCACCTGTGCCTTGAATGTTCTCAAAGAAATAAAGAGTATGGCTGTCGGCATGCTCGGAGGAATGGGCCACTTCTTTCCAGTTGCTCCCTTCTACAGCAGGGAAGTGAGGTTTATTCTTGGAAATCTGTGCAGTATACTTATCATCGTATGGTACAGGATTTTCGGGAGAGTATGGTTCGTAAAAGATTTTTTCGCCGTTTTCTATCATCTCCTCCTCGGCAGAAACAGTGTTGGAAGCTCCGATTTTGCAATATCGCGGAATGTCTTTTACTGTCACTGACTTTATAAATATTGTCACGTCGTCATTAAGTCCGCTACCGTCGTATGCAAAGGTTATTTTCGATGCGGCACGGTAGAGATAGGCGTGCAGAGTGGTTTTGCTGTCTTTGCCGACTTCGACTAATGGAGCCTTAAATCGTGAATCTCCCCACGTGTCGGTTGAGGTATTATCGCTTTCGGATGCTGTAGAAGTAGTGCTTTCGAAATATCCAAACATTTGGGAGTTTGTCGATACATCAAATGTGCCGTCCTCTTTTTTATCGTTCCATTCCACATGAAAGTTGTGCAGTTTGTCCTCAGTCGAAAGGTCGTAGGTATCCAGATTATCTATATTTGCTATAGCATATATGCGGTAGCGGCCATTAGGCATCTTAAGTTTAAACGAAACAGAGTTTAAGGTTTTATATTCGAAATCAATAAAGTCATCCTTGACATCTTTAGACTTTAGGGCGTATAAAATCCCGTCTGCATCGTATACTGCCACATAAAAACTACCAATCTCTTCTATGGCATTTCCTGCAGAGCGTGTAAGAGCGGGAGAAAAATCTTTGAAGCCGGCATCAAATTGCACAATGCTCTCTCCCTCGGGAATTTCTCCGACGGAATATTCGAAACGGTCTTCGCAAGAGGTTGCCCCTACGAGGATAATAAAAGATGCTAATAAGCTTAATATCTTAATAGGGTGTTCAGTTTGATATTCCAAAATTAACTCGCATTTTTGAGAGTCCTGGAGCGAAGCGCCACCCGGTTTTCGG